>Ga0181515_1017788_pt1 | contig 25074 bp, 15 predicted proteins | sample PEATcosm2014_Bin_11_FD_127748 | JGI IMG/M metagenome (GOLD analysis project Ga0181515, IMG submission 127748) | Metatranscriptome of peatland microbial communities from MTU Mesocosm Facility, Houghton, MI, USA - PEATcosm2014_Bin23_30_metaT... | ecosystem: Environmental > Terrestrial > Soil >... | reverse complement strand
TGATAATGATAGGCCTTTTGGCCCAAAACCATACAAATAGATACTAGTGATTCAAGTGACGACTAAAGCATTTGATTCTACATTTAATGAATAATAATTCAAATATCGCTAGCTCTTAAATCCCTAGTAGACGACTTGACCATAGAACGAGCGCTCCCGAGACAAGGAAGCCGAGATGTACGAAAAATATGTGAAAGAACATCCGGAATCCCCGGCCGCTCCCGAGGCGCTCTACAACGCCGCTTCTCGCCGAGCCGCGCTGATCGAGATTTACAAGACCGAAGATCAGGCCAAGAAGTCCGACCAGTCCAAGAGCCTGGCCATCTCGCTGACCCAGCAGCTAATCTCACAGTATCCGCAAACCGACTGGTCGTCCCGCGCACACACGCTGCTGTTTATGCTGCAGAGTGGAGTGCCGACGTACGGAAATGTGGTGCAGTAGCATATCGGGGTGGTTGCTCTAGAACTCGCAGGAAACTATCTGGACATCGTGTGATTTATAGCGCCACCAAATGGTGCTGAGTCTCCGCCGAATGAGTTGCAAAGTATTGCAGCTTCCCGAATTTTTTCCCAAAAAAATCTTTTCCGCAAAAAAACTTCGCGAGGGACTTGCATTCTTCCCGCGGGCTTTGTAAACTCCACCGCAACCTGCAAGGTGTGGGCCGCGGAGATCCTCCCCCTCTAGTTCCGCGGAAGATAACAAAAAAACAGCTGTTGCTCTTTATCCCAGGAGAGAACCTATGCGCGCCACCGCCGTTGCTGCGAACACCTCTGCGTCTTCCGTTGCCAAGCGGTTTCACCGAGTCCTTCTCCTTTCGGCTCTGTTCATGATGGCCAGCCTGAACTCATGGGCGCAAAACATCACGGTTTCACCGGCCAGCCTGAAGTTCGCGAAACAGATTGTCGGGACGACGAGCAGTTCGAAGTCGGTGACGATAAGCAATAGCGGCGCGTCGACTCAGGCCGTCAATATTGCGATGAGCGGCGATTTTACGGAGACGGACAATTGCGGCGGCAGCATCGCGGGCGGCGGTTCCTGCACGGCGAAAATTTCTTTTACGCCGCCTCTCGTGGGATCGATTTCGGGCGCGGCAAGCATTTACGACAACAGCAAGAACCTGCTCGCATTCGTCGGCATCACGGGAACCGGCGGAGCGCCGGTAACTGCCGCGCCGGCCAGCCTCAGTTTTACCGGAGGGACGATCGGAACGCTGAGCGCATCGCAGACCTTCAAGATCACTAATAACACGGCCGGCAGCGTCAGCGTCACCGCCATCACGGCCAGCAGCGACTACCAGATCAATACCGGAACCTGCCTCACGGCTGCCCTAGCCTCCAAGAAATTCTGCACGGTGAGCGTGCAGGTGCTGCCCACATCGGCTGCCGACGACGGCGCCATTCTCATTACGGACAATGCAGCCAACAGCCTGCCGCAGGTGGTAAAGCTTACCTCCGCCGCGACCGGCGGCCCGGCCACCCCCATTTCCCTGAGCAAGACCAGTCTTACATTTAAAGTAGTGACGGGTGGGACCAGCGCCAGCCAGACCATCACGGTGACTAACACCAGTGGCAGTACGCTCACCCTGGGCACGATTTCCGCCAGCAGCGACTACGCAATCGTCAACAACACCTGCGGAACCACGCTCGCGGCCAGCGCCACCTGCACGTTCGGCATTACCTTTGACCCCGTGTTTGTCGGCGCCATCGAAGGCTCGGCGGCGGTCGCCTATACCGGCAACAACAGCCCGCAACTGGTCGATCTGACCGGCACGTCCGAGGCTGACTTGACGGTAGCCCCCGCCAAGGAGACCTTCGCGGCGCAGGCCGTCGGTACGACCAGCGCGGCCAAAGCGATCAAGATCACCAACAACAGCGCCAGCGCCGTAACCCTGAGCAGCGTCGTGCCCACCGGCGATTTCCAAATTCAGCTTAGCGGCACTACATGCTCGCTTACCGGCGGCACGCTGGCGGCGGGGAAGAACTGTACCATCGAAATCCAGTTTGCCCCGACCGTCTCCGGATCCATCGTCGGCGCGCTCACCGTGACCAACACCGCCAGCCCCAATCCCCTGCTGATCGCGCTTGCCGGCTCGGGCACCAACACCGCGACCGCGGTTCTGAATCCGTCTTCTGCGCACCAGGGATCGAGCGAGACGATCGTGATCACGGGAACCAACACCAATTTCGGAGCGAGCACAACGGTTAGCTTCGGCTCCGACATCACGACCGGAACCGTGACCGTGAATGGCCCAACCAGCGCCTCGGTCCCCATCACCATTGACGACGTGGCTGCCACCGGCTCGCGCAACGTAACCATCACCACCGGCGCGCAAGTGGCGACCGCGACGTTCACCGTGATCGCGGGAGTGCCGGCGGTAACCTTGATCAACCCGAATACGATTCAGCCGACGCAGACCGAAAGCGTGAGCGTGACTGGAGCATTCACCAGCTGGGCCAGCGGAACGACCAAGGCCAATTTCGGCCCGGGCATCTCGGTTGGCGGCGCAACCGCGGGCACCTTCGGTCCCGTAACCGTCAACAGCGCTACGAGCCTGACGGCAAGTCTGGTCACTTCCAGCGCGTCCAATGGCCTCCGCACCGTGCAGATCCAGACGGGATCGCAAACTCTGACCGTGAATAACGGAATGGACGTCGAGACCTGCAACGGGACCACACCGACCGTGCTGCACATCAGCCCGGCTGCCAATGCCACTGAAGTGCCGCTGAATGCGCAGGTCCAGGTGCAATTCAGCGTGCCCATGAGCCGCAGCACCTTCTCGCTCGGAAACTCGGGCAGTACAACCGTCTTCTTCTACGACACGACCACAGACAAGGAAGTACCGGGCACGATCGGCTTGGATGCTTCCGGCACGATTGCGACGATCACGCCCAGCGAATTGCTATACGCCGGCCGGAGTTATTACACCTACCTGAGCTACAGCACCTACGTGCAGGATGCCTGCGGAGATAACCTGCCCAGCCAGGCTTATAACTTCACCACCGCTTTCAGCACCGACACGACGGGCCCGACTCTCACCGGCACCAGTCCCGTCAATGGCGACACGGGTATTCCGCTGAATGGGAACGCCAGTGGTGGGACGCCGGTCGTTTTGCAGTTCAGCACACCGATTGATCCGATCACCGCGCAGACTGGCTTCTCGATGCAGACCGGCGGCAACGCCGTTCCGGGCAACTTCAGTTACTCCACCAACGACCAGACTGTCACCTTCACGCCTGTCAGCGCGCTGGCGGCGAGCACCACTTATACCGTCAGTTACAGCGCGCAGATCACCGATAACACCGGCACTGCGCTGACCAATCCAGGCAGCTTCAGCTTCACGACCGGGACCGCTGGCGACACGACCACTCCCTCCGTGACGCTCATCGATCCACCGAACGATACGTTTGGAGTCGGATTGAACGTAACTCCGCACATCACCTTCAACGAGCCGGTCAACGGGCTAACCATCCCCGCCGCGCTCGCTCTTTATTACGAAGACAACAGTCCCATCATTCCCGCGACCGTGACGGTTTCGGCAAACCGCTTAAGCGCGACGGTGACACCGAGCGCGGCTCTACTGCCGAACACTTACTACGGCGTGTACATCTGCGGCTACACCGACATTGCCGGCAATAACGGCGCTTGCTTTAACTCGACCTTCTTCACCGGCACCAGCTCCGTCACCACTCCCACCACGGTCGCGACGATTAGTCCAAGTAACGCGCAGACCAATGTCCCGCTCAACGCCGATATCGTCGCGGTGATGGGCAATAACATCGATCCCACTTCGGTTACTAACACCTCCATCAAAGTTACGCCTTCGGGCGGCAGCGCCATAGCTGGAACGGTCACGCTGGCCGCTGACGGCGTCACCCTTACCTTTGTACCCACTTCGGCGCTGACCGCTTCCAAGACCTACAACGTGTCGGTCGGCGGCTTCAACGACATCGACGGCAATGCCGTCACCACCTTTACCAGTTCGTTCACCACGGGCGCCAGCACGTACGGCAGCGGATCGTTCACCCTGGTCTCGACCAGCCCGGCGAGCGGCGCCACCGGCGTTTCGGTGACCAGCCCGGTCACCTTCACCATGAGCAACCTGATCAATCCAGGCTCGGTGAACCCCACTACGGTTGAGGTTTACATCTACGCCACGAACGAAATTGTGGCGGGAAGTTACGCTGTGAGTGGCGCGACGGTGACCTTCACGCCGCTGACCCAGTACCCAGCCAGTACCCAGATGGGTATGTACGTGTACGGACTGACGGACGAAGCGGGCAATGCCGCTTACGCCAGCGCAGGAGCGTTCACGACAACGAGCACTGCGGATAAGACGGCGCCCACGGTGACCATCACGCCGCCCAACGGCGCTACCAACGTCGGAATCAACACCCAGATCGTCCTGAGCTTCTCGAAGTCGATCAATACGTCCACCATTACTACGAACACGCTGGCGCTGTTCAACGGCGATACTTCGATCGGCTATAACTACAGCGTCTCGAAGGATAACCGCACCATCATCGTCAATTACAACGGCGCAACGCTGACTCCGGGCGCAACCATCACGATCGAACTCACCAGCGGTATTCAGGATCTATCGGGGAACGCCCTGGCGAACACCAACAGCCAGTTCACCTTGACCACGGAGCTCTCGGGCGCCGCGCCCTCCGTGATCGCGATGCGTCCCGGCAACGGCGCGACGAACGTCCCCGCCAGCGCGGTGGTGACGCTGTTCACCAGCGCCGCTATGAATGCTGGCACCATCAGCGGAGCGCTGCACGTCACCGATAACGGGGTGGTGGTTTCGGGATCGGTGCAACTGTTCAGCAACGCGCAGGCGATTGAGTTCACGCCAGGCGCCTCGTTCAATCCGGGCGACCTGATCCAGGTTACCCTGGATTCGACCGCGCTCGGCGCCAACAATGTCGCGCTCTCGGCCTTCTCGGGACAGTTCACCGTGGCCGGGTCTCCCGCTAGCACAGCCGCCACCGTGCAGGCGGTCAACCCATTCGTGAGCGCCACCAATGTGCCGCTGAACACCATCATCCAGGTGGAGTACAACCAGGCCCTGTCGTCCAGCACCATCAACAACACCAACGTGACCCTTTACCAGTACAGCACCGGGACCTACCTGACTCCAACGCTGTCGCTGGTGGACAACGGTCAAGTCGTCAACATCGCACCTACCAGCAACCTTGTCGCCGGTTCGCAGTACGAAGTCTATGTCACCAGCAACGTGCAGAACACCGACGGCTTGGCGGTGCAGGCCTACGCCTACAACTTCACGGCGGGCACCGCGGCGGACACCGCCGCGCCGACCATCGTGTCGCAGGCGCCCACCAACAACTCCACCAACATCGGCACCAACGCCTTGGTCTCTGTCAACTTTAACAAGGCCATCAATCCGATATCGGTGACCGGCAGCAGCATACAGTTGAGCGCGGGCTCGACCAATGAAGTACCGTCGAGCATCAGCTTCAGCCCCGACTACACCCGCGTTTCCGTCACTCCGAATGCCCCGCTGCCGCCCAGCACGCAGATGACGGTCACGATCAACGGCGTAACCAGCGAGGCGGGCAAGTCGGTCGCCAAAACGACGACGACCTTCACCACCGCGGCGCAGCCGGATTTCACCCCGCCCTACGTGGTCAGCAGCAGCGTGCTGAGCGGACAGACGAATGTTCCCGTCAACTCCGTCTTCAGCATGACGTTCAGCGAGCCGATGGACATCGGCAGCTTCAATGCCGCGGATGTCTACGTCTACAGCTTCTTCACCGGCCAAGTTGTCGCGTCCACGATTTCGTGGAGCTCCGACCAGACCACGATTTTCATCGTGCCCACTAGCCCGTTGTACGTCGGAACCCAGTACCAACTGGGAAGCTATTACATGACGGATCTCTCCGGCAATCCACAGCAGAACTTCGCCATCAACTTCACCGCGTCGTTCAGCTCCAACACCAATCCGCCGACGGTGGTGAACACCAGCCCGGAGAACAGCGAAACCCTGGTCCCGGTGAATGCGCCGGTCGAGATACTGTTCAGCGAGCCGATCCAGCCGACCAGCATTGGTCAGATCACGGTGACGACGGGCGGCAACCCGGTCGCGGTCACGCCGACGTTCAGCGACGCCAACCAGTTGCTGACCTTGACGCCGACGCTGCCTCTGCTGGCCGCCGACGCCAGCTACACCATCACCATCACCGGAGTCAAGGACACGGCCGGCAATACCATGACGGGCACGGTCACGAATACCTTCACCACCGGGCCAACTTTCAACCTGCTCCATCCGTCGGTAACTCTTTCGGATCCTCCGAACGGCGCGACCGGCGTCGGCACCAACGTGGCGCCGCGCGTTGTCTTCAGCGAGCGCCTCAACCCGCTCACCGTCGTCAGCAGCTCCAATGAGCTGTACAACCGCGGCTCCGTGGAGCTGTATAACAACGCCACCAGCCAGTTCGTCCCGGCCACAGTCAGCATGTCTGCCGACCGCCTGACGGCGATCGTCACGCCCAGTTCGCCACTGCTCACGGGAACCTCGTACGGTATCTATGTCGGATACGGTGCGAATTACTACGACGTGGCCGGCAATTACGGCTTCTCTTTCAACGCCAACTTCGTGACCGGTTCGGGTTCGGACACGACTCATGCCTCGGTCAGCACCATCAGCCCGGTAAACGCGCAGACCGGCGTGCCCCTGAACGCTGACATCATCGCCGTGATGAGTGACGAAATCGATCCCACATCGATCACCAACAGCTCCATCACGGTCACGCCTTCGGGCGGCAGCGCCATCTCTGGAACGGTTTCGCTGGCCAGCGACGGCGTCACGCTCACCTTTGTGCCCGCCGCGGCGCTGACCGCTTCCAAGGCCTACAGCGTGTCGGTCGGCGGCTTCAACGACGTCCAAGGCAATTCGGTTACAACCTTCACCAGTTCGTTCACCACCGGCAGCACCACGTACGGCAGCGGTTCGTTCACCCTGGTCTCAACCAGTCCGGTGAACGGCGCCACTGGCGTTTCAGTGACCAGCCCGGTTACGTTCAACATGAGCAACCTGATCAATCCAGCCTCGGTGAACTCCACTTCGATTGAGGTCTACGTTTACGCCACCAGCGAAATTGTGGCCGGGAGCTCCGTTGTGAGTGGCGCATCGGTGACCTTCACGCCGCTGACCGCGTACCCAGCCAGCACCCAGATGGGAATGTACGTGTACGGACTGAAGGACGAGGCGGGCAATCTCGCTTATGACAGCGCCGGCACGTTCACCACTACAAGCACCGTGAGCAAAACGGCGCCTACGGTGACCATCACGCCGACGAACGGAACCACCAACGCCGGCCTGAACACGCAAGTCGTCCTGACGTTCTCGGAGTCCATCAACCCGACGACGATCACACCCAGCAGCGTCAACCTGCTGAATGGAGACGTGCCGCTCAACCCGGCCACCTCTATCTCTAAAGACAACCGCACCGTCGTGCTCAACTACAACGGCTCGACGCTGCCGGCTGGCGCCACCCTCACCGTAACTGCCACCAGCCTGATTACGGATCTTTCCGGAAACGCGCTGACCAACACAACCAGCCAGTTCACCACGACACCCGCAGTTCTGAATTCGGCGCCAACCGTGGTCAGCATGCGTCCGGGCAACGGCGCGACCGGCGTTCCGACCAGCACGGTCATCACCCTGTTTACCAGCGCTCCCATGAACACCGGCACGATTTCCGGCGCTCTGCACATTGCACAAAACGGAGTCTCGGTCGCGGGCACAACCAACGTGGGCAGCAACGGGCAAAGCATCGAATTCACGCCCAGCTCGGCTCTCAGCGCCGGCACGCCGACTCAGGTCTTCCTCGATTCGACGGCGCAGGATATTTACGGCAACTACCTGTCGTACTTCTCCGGACAATTCACGACGGCCGGGGCTATCGCCAACACGGCAGCCACCGTGCAGGCCGCCAATCCGTTCGTGAGCGCCACCAATGTGCCGCTGAACACCATCATCCAGGTGGAGTACAACCAGGCCCTGTCGTCCAGCACCATCAACAACACCAACGTGACCCTTTACCAGTACAGCACCGGAACCTACTTGACTCCGAAGCTGTCGCTGGTGGACAACGGTCAGGTCGTCAACATCGCACCTACCAGCAACCTTGTCTCGGGTTCGCAGTACCAGGTCTATGTCACCAGCAACGTGCAGAACACCGACGGCTTGGCGGTGCAGGCCTACGCCTACAACTTCACAGCGGGCTCGGCAACGGATACCGTCGCGCCCACAATCTCAACGGTCGCTCCTCCGAACTCTGCCGTTAACATCGGCACCAACGCCGCCGTTAGCGTGGATTTCAGCAAGGCCATCAACCCGGTATCGGTCAACGGCACTTCGATCCAGTTAAGCGGAGGCTCGGTCACGGAGGTCCCGTCGAGCATCAGCTTCACGACCGATTACAAGCGCACCATGATTATTCCGCAGGCGCCGCTGCCCTCGAGCACGCAGATGGCGATCGCCATCAGCGCCGTCACCAGTCAGGCCGGAGTGTCCGTCGCCAGCCAGACCACCCATTTCACCACCATGGCGGGACCCGATTTCATCGCGCCCTACGTGGTGAATCCCAGCGTGCAGAGCGGCCAGACGGTCGGCACCAACGCTGTCTTCGGCATGCAGTTCGACGAGCCGATCGACCCCGGCTCGGTCAATCCAGGGGGCGTAACCACTGACGTTTACCTGTACGACATCAGCACAGGCACGTATGTGACGACCACCATCAGCTTCAGCGCGGATCTGACCACGATCTTCCTGACGCCGACCGCCAGCCTCACCGCGAGCCAGTCCTATCAACTGGGCAGCTACTACGTGACCGATCTGTCCGGGAACCCGCAGCAGAATTTCACCGTGAACTTCACGACCGGAACCGGGACTCAAACCACCGGCCCGGTCGTGCAGCAGGTCAGTCCGCCGAGCGGCTCCACGGGCGTGCCCATCAACGCGCCGGTGCAGATCCTGTTCAACGAGCCCATCGACGGCGCTTCTCTCGGAGGCGTTACGTTGAAGCAGGGCAGTTCGGTCATCCCAACCACCACCATGCTGTACGACGGCGACCAGGGCATCGAACTGCTGCCGCTGACGCCGCTGGCCGCCAGCACGACCTACACCATCAACGTGACGGGAGTCCTGGACATCACCGGCAACGCTCAGTCCGCCTTCTCCGCCGTGTCATTTACCACGGGGACGGGAACCGATCTGGTCGCGCCTACGCTGGTGTCGACGAACCCAACCAACGGTCAGACGAACGTTCCCGATAACACAACCTGCCAGGTGGTATTCAGCGAGGCGATGGACCCAGCCTCATTCGACGCGAACAACAGCTTGACGCTGCGGGATTCCTCGAACAACGTGGTGCCCGCTACCATCACGTTCTCTGCCAACTACACCACGGCCACCTTGCAACCCAAGTCGAACCTGACCGGAGGAGGCGCAACTTACTACTTCGAGATCGGCTACCAGGCCGCCTTGTATGACTTGGGCGGAAACCGGCTCTCGGGGACGTACATAACCTTCACCACCCACTGAGGTGCCGTGAAGAGTTTGCGGGTTGTAACGAACCTGCCAGCGGGTTCCGGGATTGTAAGATTCCGGAGCCCGCGAGTTTTTCTGCGGGCTATTTCAGGCGCCGCGCTACTTCATGCGATTGCGATACAGGCTTCCATCGACTTGCCCGACCATGGCCTCGATGTCGAGCGGGATCCGTAAGAACACGGCTATTTCTTCGGCGACTGCTTTCGGTTCGCGCAGCACGCGATGATAATGCACGCGCGCGACCTGCACGTTCACCTGGCCCGCGAGCCACTTGTTGACTTCGATCAGGTGGCGCTGAAAGGCGTCTTCGATGGCGGATGCGCCGGTCGTCGAATCAGTCGAATCCGTATTACCGCGGCGGCGCAGCATTTCTTCCTGCGACTTCAGCACCTCGGGCAGCGGACGCTGCATGAATACGACGCGATACTCGTGGCCCGGCGGCAGCGACAGGACGAGCTGCGATATGACCTTCACCACCTTGCCTTCGGCCTCCGCAATCAGGCTGGGATCTTTCGGAAGCTGCTTGATGCGTTCCCACTCGAGATAGCCCTTGGGGTTGTCGGTATCGGCTTTGCGCTCGCCGTCGGAGAGAACCGGCAGCCCGCCCGCTTCCAGCATCTGCATCATCAGCGACGTGCCCGACCGCGGCAGCCCGGAAACAACAGTGATCATCGGGGCCTTTCAAGATATGACCGCGGAGATTCCTGCTCCGCCGCATTCAGATCGCACACTCAAATGATAATGGGAACGTGGCCGCCGGGCAAAGGCGGCAGTCGGCGCCCAACCCAGCATCTCGAAAATGCCCGTCATTAGGCCATTGCGCCCCGGCGAGCCTTCTGATAACGTGCCTCTCGTCTCTCAAAGGAGGCCCCTGTGGCTTTTTGTCCAACCTGTGGAACGCAGATCGCGGATGGAGCAAGCTGTCCGAAGTGTGCCGGCGCCGCTGCACCGGGCGCAATCGCGGTTGCACCTGCCGGCGCCGGACTGGCCGATAACGTAGCCGGCGCCCTCGCCTATGTGACCATCATTCCGGCGATTATCTTTCTGGTGCTGGAGCCCTTCAATAAGAAGCGTTTCATTCGCTTCCATGCCTTTCAATGCATCTTCTACTCTGTCGCCTGGATGGTGATCGACATCGTCCTGGCAATCATTGGCCGCATTCCGTTCCTAGGCTGGGCGACACTCTTCCTGTGGCCGCTGATCACTCTGGCCTTGCTGGTGATCTTGCTGATTCTGGCGCTCAAGGCCTACCAGGGACAGATGTTCAAGCTGCCCGTGATCGGCGACATCGCCGAGCAGCAAGCTGGCAAGTAGGCTGGCCGACTCACAATTCGTTGCCAGAACCCGATTGGCAAGGGCGGACCGATGGTTACGTCCCTCACCGAAACCTTTTGTGTCTTCGCGCGTCCATCCAGTAAGCTAGGAGTGTCGTGTTTACTGGTCTTCAGCACGCGAATTCGGGATTCCGAGGCTATCGCGCCGTGGGAGTGTCCGTAGCCGTGCACCTGGCGCTGTTGGCTGTGCTCGTCTTCCATAATCCCAGGGTGATCGACCTGCGCCCCACCTGGCTTGCCTATGGAGACGGCGCCCACACCTACAAGCTGACTTACTTCCCACCGGGCGTCCAGAGCGTTGACACGCCAGAGGCGGCCAAACTTCAGTTCCCGCCGCGAGCCGCGAAGCCGCGGCCACGTCCACAGTCTCAGCCGCTAAAGCCTGCGCCAGAGCCTGAACAGGTCACTGCCGACGCCGAAGCCGGCGACCACAATTCCCACGCCGGATCTCCGCTCGGCACCATGATCGACGGACCCGTTACCGGCCACGAAGTCCACGTCGCCTATCCGGTCGTATATCCGGATCCTCCGGTGAACCGCGCCGAGTTGCCCCGCGACCTGCAGGGCGACGTGGTCATCGAGGTGACGATCGACTCCCAGGGCAACGTCGTCGAAACCAAGATTGTGCAGTCGATCGGCCACGGCATCGACGAGAAGATCGAGGCCACGCTGCGCCAGTGGCATTACCAGCCGGCCACGCTCGACGGCGCGCCCGTCGCCTCAAGGCACGACGTCCACTTCCATTTCCCGTCGTGAAGGCATCGGGCCATCGGATCATCGGGTGATCGGGTGATCTGAAGACAACAGCTCTTAGATGGCCCGATCACCCGATCCTCGATAATTCGCCATCTGTTCGCCCGTGTGTTAAACTTCTTCTCCGTCCAGCGAGGACCAAGCGACCGATGCGCAAAGCAATTAATCACCTCAAGAAATCCGATCCCGTCCTGGCCGCCATTATCGAACGTGTAGGGCCGTACCGCATGCAGTTCGGCGAGCCCACGTTTCATGCCCTGGCCGAGTCGATCCTGTATCAGCAGTTGAATGGCAAAGCAGCCGCGACCATCTTCGATCGCTTCACTGCGCTGGCCGGCGATCCGCTGACGCCGCCGGGCATTCTCAAACTGACGGACGAGCAGATGCGCGGCGTCGGCCTGTCGCGGCAGAAGACGGCGTATCTGCGCGATCTCGCCGAGAAGACTGCCGCCGGTCTGCTGGAGTTCGAGCGCCTGCCGGAATTGCCGGAAGAAGAAGTCATCGCGCATCTCACCCAGGTCAAGGGCGTCGGCGTCTGGACGGCGCACATGTTCCTGATGTTCACCCTGCGGCGTCCAAATATTCTGCCGACCGGAGATTACGGCGTGCAAGCCGCCATCAAGAAGCACTACAAGAAACGCAAGTGGCCTAAGCCTGCGGTGATGGAAAAGATCGCTAAGCCTTGGGTTCCCTATCGCTCGATTGCCTGCTGGTATCTGTGGAGAAGTTTAGATATGAAGACAATGTGAATGGGCCCAGCCATAGCCTTCTTCCGAACTCTAGAGGGTGCCCCGTCCAAGCTCCGCTTGGGCGGGCCCGTTTCATCACAAACCAAGAAAGCGGTCATCACAGACGAGGAAAGCGTTTCAAGGTTATGTTGCAACCATGCCCTGGGGATTGCGGCGTTTCCAGGAAACCGGCCAGTTACACTTCCTCACCTTCAGTTGTTACAAGAGACGGCCAAATTTCGCGAACGCTCAGTCCCGGACTACCTTCGAGACTTCTCTAGAACAAGTGCGGCAACGCTACGGACTTTGCGTGTACGGCTATGTCGTGATGCCCGAGCACATCCACATGTTAGTAAACGAACCGGAGCAAGGCTCGCTCTCGCGAGTTATGCAGTCGCTGAAGCAGTCGGTCGCTCGGACATTAGCCTTACGAGCAGCGGACCCGTTCTGGCAGGCCCGATACTATGATTTCAACCTATGGAGCGAGCACAAGTTTGTGGAGAAGCTCCGCTATGTTCACCGCAATCCGGTAACCCGCGGGTTAGTTGCGCGTCCCGAAGACTGGGTCTGGAGCAGCTTCCGTCATTATGCAAATGGTGACGTCGGTCGAGTAGATATCGAGTCGCAGTGGACCGCGCGGCGAAGAGAGCGGGTGGGTATCTTTCCAACCGTAAGGAAGCGTCCGGCCGAGGGCCCGCCCAAGCAGAGCTTGGACGGGGCACCCTCGTGAGTTCAAATGATCGCGATAGCCCGGGCCACCCGCCGCAAATCCTCCCCAAACCGCCCCAAAACGGGAATTTACCCCCGAAAATAGAGCTTAACTCCTTATTCCGGAATACTTTACAGTTAAGTCTTTATTATTGAATACTTTACGTAAAATCGTGGGGGGGGGAGGGTACAAAAACCAACTATTGAATACCCGTCAAGAACCGAGCGCGCGGCAGTTTGCTGGCAGCCAGTAGCCAGAAGCTAGTAGCCTGTACTCATGTCCTTCCACTCCGGATTCGTCTGCATTCTAGGACGCCCCAACGCCGGCAAGAGCACGCTGTTGAATGCGCTGGTCGGCGAGAAGCTGGCCATCATTTCGCCGAAGCCCCAGACCACGCGCAATCGCATTCTCGGCATCATCAATATCAATGCCCCCAAGCAAAAGGGACGCGAGCAGGGGCAGATCGTGCTCATCGATACGCCCGGAGTCCACCGTTCCGGCTCCTCGCTCGGACGCAAAATGATGTCCGAGATACGCGAGGCGCTCGAAGGCTGCGAACTGATTTTGATGATCGTCGATGCGAAAAAAAAGTGGGACTCCGAAGACGGCTTCGTCCTCGACCTGGCGAAAAAGGCGGCCACTCCGGTCTTTCTGCTGCTCAATAAAATCGATCTCCTCGCCGACAAGAGTAAATTGCTCCCGCTGATCGCGCAGTTCCAAACCCTGCACGATTTCAAGGAGATCGTCCCCATCTCCGCTCTCAAGAAAAAGGGACTCGACGAATTGCTGTCCTGCGTCCTGAAGGCGCTGCCCAACGGCCCGCGTTACTTCCCCGAAGATCAGATTACCGATCAGCCGGTGCGCTTCATGGCCGCGGAGTTAATCCGCGAGCATGTGCTGATGCAGACGCACGAAGAGGTGCCGCACGCGGTCTCGGTGCTGATCGAGCAGTTTGAAGAAAGTCCAAGGCTGACGCGGATTGCCGCCGCGATCTATTGCGAACGCGACGGCCAAAAAGCCATTCTGCTCGGCAAAGGCGGCCAAATGCTAAAGAAGATTGGAACCGCAGCCCGTCTCGACATAGAGAAGATGGTAGGCACCAAAGTGTTTCTAGAGCTCTTCGTAAAGATCAAAGCCGGTTGGCGCGATTCGCGAACCTTCGTGGAAGAACTGGATTGGCGCCGTCAACTGCAGCAAATCGGAGGTCTGCCCGATCCGGAAGATTGAAGCAATCCCCTAGTAGAGACGCGGCTTGCCGCGTCTCGGCGTTGCTGCCGCGCCTGAGACGCAGCCCGCCCGTCTCCACACCAACTGCTCGATTAAGGCGATTAAGGGACGATAGGTTCAGGCTATTTGGTTGCCACTTGGCCGTCGCAACCCCGTTTCAACTTAGTACCAATGGTTGCCTGCAATCCAAATAAAGTTTGCATCTCAGGCCCTTAAGTCCCTAGAATCTGTCAGCGTCTTCCTGCATCATAGTTAAGGGAGAGGCTGGAACCAAAGTCCACAGCCCCTTATGGCAGATTCTCCATCATCCGAGCAACCGCAGACATGGTGTAACTTCGACGCGGCCAAGCTCGACCTCAAGCTCAGCGTGACCCTCGCCGCCGACCGCGACGCCGTCGACCCGGTCGTTCGCAGCGTGATGAAAGTGGTGCGGGAAATGAACTGCGCTCCGGGCCGCGAAGACGACATCGAACTCGCGCTGACCGAAGCCCTGGCCAATGCCGTGGTACATGGAGCGAAGAACGATCCCTCCAAGATTATCGAATGCGACGTGGCCAGCGACGCGCAGCATGGCATGCTGATCGTGGTGCGCGATCCGGGCGCCGGTTTCGATCCCACCAAGATTGCCGATCCCTGCCAGGGCGAGAACATCTATGCCAGTCACGGCCGCGGCATTTACTTGATCAATCAGTTGATGGACGAAGTCCAGTTTCACAAAAACGGGACTGAGATTCACATGCTGAAAAAATAGGTGTCAGGTCTCAGGAAAACCTGGGAGTTAACCTGGTTGCTCGATTTTCCTGACACCTGTGACCTGACATCTACTCTTTCGCTGCAATCCCCAAACTCTTCATCTTGCGATACAGGTGGCTGCGTTCGAGCCCCAGCACTTCCGCCGTGCGGCTGACGTTGCCATGATTCTCGTCCAGCTTCTTGAGAATGTAGTCGCGCTCATACGCCGCCCGAGCTTGGTGCAGCGTGGAGCCTTCGCCGCCCACGACTCTGCGGCTGGCGTCGCGGTGCACCAGCGGCGGAAGATGCTTCCGTTCAAATCGAAAAGTTGTCGGATTCATGATCACGATGCGCTCGATCACGTTGCGCAGTTCGCGGACATTCCCTGGCCAGCCATACCGCATGAGTGCGTCGATCGCATCGTCGGTGATCTCTCTTGGACGGCGGCCGTAGGCCGAGGCAAACTCTTTCAGAAAGTGTCGCGCAAACAGGGGAATGTCTTCCTTGCGTTCGCGCAGCGGCGGCACCACAAACGGAACCACGTTCAGACGGTAAAAAAGATCCTCGCGGAAGTTTCCCTTGGCGATTTCCTCTTCCAGATCTTTGTTGGTGGAGGCGATCACGCGCACGTCCACGGTGACGGGATCGTCGCTTCCCACCGGGATGAATCGTTGTTGTTCGAGCGTGCGCAAGACTTTCGACTGCGTCTTCAGGCTCATGTCGCCGACTTCATCCAGGAACAACGTTCCGCGATCGGCCTTCTGAAACTTGCCCTCTTTGTCCGCCGTGGCTCCCGGAAACGACGATTTGAGATGTCCGAACAGTTCGCTGTCGATCAGGTCCTCGGGAATCGCGGCGCAGTTCACCTCGACAAACATTTCATCTTTGCGCAGGCTCTGCATGTGGATGGCATGCGCGACCAGCTCTTTGCCGGTGCCCGATTCCCCATAGATCAGCACTCGTCCGTTGGTCGGCGCCATCAGCGCAATCTGCTGGCGCAGCGCCTTCATGGGAACGCTGTCGCCCACGATCACGCTCTTCGCTTGCAGTTGCTTCCGCAGGTCGAGGTTCTCATGGCGCAGCCGCCGCGCGTCGATCGCATTCTTTATCAGGATCAGCGTCTTTTCGAGCGATAGCGGCTTCTCCGCAAAATCGTAAGCGCCCAGTTTGGTGGCGCGCACCGCCGTCTCGATGGTTCCGTGGCCCGAGATCATGATGACTTCGGGCGGATCCTCCATCTCGCGGATTCTCTCCAGCACTTCGAGGCCGTCGATCCCGGTCAGCCACACATCCAGCAGGATCAGGTCGTAGCTGCTCCTGCGCAGCAACTCGAGGCAGTCCTCTCCACTCGGGCTGGCGCTGATTTTGTAGCCCTCGTCCTCAAGGACGCCCCGCAAAGACTCGCGGATACCGGCCTCATCATCGACGATCAGAATGTGGGACATTGGTTTAACTTAACCGTCATTCGTCGGTCATTAGTCGCTAGTCGTTAGTCCTGGGCAGGCTTTCCGCGGGATTCCGAGAACCGCGAACGACAGACGACTAACGACTAACGACTAACGACCAACGACCAACGACTCTCTCTCCTCACGCCGGAGCGCCAACCGTTTCAACCACCACCGGCAACTCGACCACGAAGCGGCTGCCCACCGGCTTGTTTTCTTCCACCCGGATCGAACCCCGATGGTCTTCCACGATTCTGCTCACGATGGCCAGACCCAGCCCGGTGCCGCGCTGCTTGGTCGAAAAGTACGGCAGGAACAGCCGTTCCTTCAGGTCGCGCGAAACGCCCTGCCCGGTGTCGGAGACCACCAGTTCGACGGCGTCGCGGCTGGCCACGAGCGAGGTCGAAATCGTAATCTCTTTCAGGCTGGCGTTCTGCATCGCCTCCGCCGCATTATCCACCAGGTTCGCGACCGCGCGCTTGATGGCTTCCGGGTCGGCCATCACGGACGGCAGATCGTGCGCCAATTCCGTACGCAAGCGAATGCCCTCCAGCCGCCCGTTGAACATGATGAGCGCGGCTTCCACCAGATTATTCAAGCTGGCGGGCTGCGGGCGGGAGGCGGGAAAACGCGCCAGCACCGAGAATTCGTCCACCAGCCTGCGCACGGTTTCGACGGCATTGCGGATGGTCTCCGCGCAACTGCGGATCACTTCGACGGAGGCGGCGTCGGGCGCGGCGCCTAGCGCCAAATGGCGATGAATGCGCTCGGCGGAAAGCGCGATCGGAGTCAGCGGGTTCTTGATCTCATGCGCCACGCGCCGCGCCACCTCGCGCCAGGCAGCCTGTTTCTGCGCGCGCAGCAGGTCCGACAGGTCTTCGAACACCAGCACATATCCCAGCCCTTCGGCGGCGTGGCTCAACGCCGACACGGTCACGGCGACGTTCAACTGCGCCCGGGGCAGCGCCAGTTCCATATTGGCCGCCGTGATGCCCATGCGGTCGGCGCGCCGCAGCAGCGGTTCGAGGTCGGCGAGCACCTCGGCGGGAATCACATCCTGCAGTGGCAGGCTCACCAGCGAGGCTGGGCTCACATACTCGCTCCGCTCGTCGATGCCCGAAACCATGTAAAACATGCGGGAGAAAGCGGCGTTCGCCAGCGTCACACGGCGCGCCGCATCAATCGAAATCACTCCGGTCGGAAGACTCTCAAGAACCGTTTCGATGTAGCGGCGTCGTCTTTCGAGCGCCTCATTCGCGGCCCCCACGTCGCGGCTGGAGGCTTCAATCTGCCGTCGGCTGGATTCGAGCTGTTCCGCCATGCTGTTGAACGACTGCACCAGTTCAGCCAGCTCGTCGGTAGCGCGGATATCGACGCGGTAGTCCAATTGCCCTTTGGAGATAGCCTCTGTACCCGCCGCCAGCGCCGCTACGGGACGGTTGACCAACTTGGAAAGAAAGAGCGCGAGCCAGGTCGAAGCGAACAGCACGACCACGGTCAGCAGCAGCAGATATCCGATGTAAGTCCGCCGAAACAGCTTTCTTTTGGCGGCCAGTTCGACGTAGCGCTGCTGGCTCTCCTGAATCTGCCTAGCCGTTTGAGCGAATTTTGGCGGCAGAGGCATCGCGACGATTACCGCGCCATCTCGGAGCGGCGCCGCCCCGACCATGTAGTCCGTCTGACCCCACTGGAAATGCGGGTGCTGTCCGCGCAGGGCCGCCTGCAGCGGGAAGCCATCTTTCATTTCGCTCCAGGGTGCTGGCGCGTTCAGGCTGGCTGCCGCGTCGCCGTTCGTCAGCGCCAGAACGAATCCGCCCTGCAGCGTCGGAATATGTTCCCGAAGTTCTTCCGTGGCGGCGGCAGAATTCCTGCTGGCCATGGCTCTTTGAAATTCGTCCGTCTGGGCGATGGATTGCGCTTCGGAGGCCGCATTCTGTCCCGCGTAATCGTAGAGCAGCGCCGACATCGCCGCCGTATCCGCGCGTACCTCCTCGACCGGCTGGGAGAACCACTTGTCGATCGAGCGGTTCATCAGTCCGTAGGAGAACCAGAACATCGCCAGCACGGGCAAGAACGACAGCAGCAGGCTGACCACCACCAGGCGCGTGCGGAACTTTGAACCGGCCACTCCCTGGCGGCGCTCGGCGTAAAGCTTCAGCAGATTGCGTCCGAGAACGACCGTCAAGGCCACAAAGGCAAAGAAAATCAGGCCACTCAGTCCGGCAAAAAACAGAAGTTCCTGATTGCTGTCGGGGCTGATGAACTTCAGGTTGAACGAGGCTTGCAATACTAAGATAGCGAGCAGCAGAAAAGCGCCGACCGCCAGCGTGATCACGAACGCCCGGCGCCCCGAGGTCTTGCTTTCATCGCGAGTTGGATTCGGTGCGGCCAAGGAGTGATCACATTATAGGTCGTCGCCGTGGTTCGCGGTTCGCTGTTCGTCGTCCGCTTTTCGCGGCTTGCCTGCCCGGCGACGAATAGCGATCAGCGAACAGCCAATAGCGAATAGCCAACGACTAACGACTAACGACGCCCCGCCTCCAGCGCCTGCCGCAGCGCCTCGCAGGCGGGCTTGGCCCGATAGGTCCGATCAAACAGCAGCGCCGCTCCTTGCGTGTGCTTCGAGTGCGATCCGATCCAGGAGTACTTGTCCGTGAAACCCCACGTCTGGATCGCGGTGCATCCGGGATGAGACAGGCAAGCGTTGGCAATCTGGCGATAGATGTCGGCCTGCAGTTGCAGGTCTTCGGGGCGAGCGTCGCCGTTCGGATCGATCGGCAGAGCGACGTCCATCTCGGTGATGTGAACCTGCACTCCAAGAGCCGTAAAGCGTTCGATATTGGCTGAAATGGACGCGACGTCGGCGTGCAGGTGCGCAATGTGCATCTGAAATCCCACGCCATCGATGGGGACGCCGCGCTGCCGGAAATCGCGCACCATGGCAAAGATTGCGTCCGACTTGGGATTCAAGACCTCCGCCTCGGCCTCGTTGTAAAACAGCAAAGCTTGCGGATCGGCCTCATGCGCCCAGCGGAAACAACGTTCAATATAGGAATAACTCTGCTGCGAGCTGCGAGCTGCGGGCTCCGGACGGGCAGGATTGCTCGAAGCTCGGAGTTCGGAGCCCGAGGCTATATCGATTCCGGGCTGATCGCGCCAGAGGGTGCTGCGCAAACTTCCCGGATGTGATTCGTCGAAGGCCTCATTGACCACATCCCACGCGAATAGCTTGCCCCGGTAATGTCCGACCACGGTCTTAATGTGCAGCTCAAGAATCTGCGCAAGCTCGCTGGAAGCGTAATTTCCTTCGGTCAGCCATTGCGGATTCTGCCGGTGCCAGACCAGGGTGTGCCCGCGCACCTTCATGCCGTGCCGGATCGCGAAATCCACAATCTGATCCGCCTGAGAAAAATCGAAAGACTCCCGCTCCGGATGCACCACCTCCCACTTGAGCGCGTCTTCCGGTTCCACCATATTGAACTCACGCGCCAGAGTGGACGCGTATGCCGCCTCGGAAAGTTGAGCCGGCCTCACCGCAGTGCCTATGAGCAGTCCAGAACTCCGTGCCGCCTCACGCAGCGATTGTTCCGGGACAGCGGCGCCCGATCCCAGGCAAAACGCTGCGGCCGCCAAAACCAGAAAAAGCGCGCGCCATTTCATGTTGTCACCTATGCCGGACTCTCAGATTCACTTTGCCTCAGGAAGGAACTTCCGCAAAGGACATTGCTCACACTGCATTTGTGACTTTAGGCAGTAGTCCTTGCCCACGCCGACGAGCAGCCCGTGCATTTCGTTGAACACCTGGACCAGTGGGGAGCGGGTGGCTTCACTCACGGCGGAAGGCGGATGCGAAGATCCTCGCGGCCCAGACCGATGCTTGTTCACCGCCGAGACGCCGAGAGAAACTTCTCGAGTTTTAGAAATATATGGGGGACTTTCGATGACACCATCCGACCCACCCGGTTTCAAATTAAGCCCCGGATTTTCTCGGCGCGCTTGGCGTCTCGGCGGTGAGAAGCCCTCCGCAGCGGCAGCCTTGCCCAGTGCCTGCTCGAACAGCTGTCGAATTTCCTCGTAGCTCGCGTTCGCGGCGACAATCCGGTGTCGTTCCAGAATGCGCCGCGTGTAAGCGTCCACCACAAAGACTGGGTGATTGCCGGCATATAAGAGGATCGAGTCCGCGGTCTCCGGCCCAACACCATGGAGCGCGAGCAGTTCGTCGCGGAGTTCGGCGGTTGGCCGCGCGAACATCCGCGCCAACGATCCGCCATAACCCGCGTCGAGATAACTCACAAATATTTTCAGCCGCTGCGCTTTCTGCCGGAAGTAACCCGCCGGGCGAATCAATGGCTCAAGCTCAGGCTGAGGCGTGCGCCGGATTCCGCAAATCGTCAGCAGACGCGCTTTTCGAAGGTTTCGAAGCGCCTTCTCCACGTTCGTCCACGCAGTGTTCTGTGTTAAGTACGCTCCGACAATCATTTCAAAGCGCGATTGCGCCGGCCACCAGTGCTGGCGTCCCCAGGCGGAAAACAGCGTGCGGTAGTAAGCGCGGATCGCATCGTGTCTGGTTTTGCTCATGGCGCTTGCCAGGAACCGCGTCGTCAATTCTAGCTGCGAGACTAAAACCTTAACCACAGGGGGCACAGGGATGCACAGGGGAATTCTTTTCCGCCCAACTATCAAACAGACGGATTCCCCCCTGTGCATCCCTGAGCTCCCTGTGGTGAGAGCAATCTCCGCGCACCGAAGAACATGGTCTGCCGCGTTGTGATCTTCGTCACACAGCCATTTTCTGGCAGAAACACCGCCAATCCCGTGCACAATCGGCACCTCCCGCGAAGTACAGGTACCTAAGTTACTTTTTCGGAATTCCCATTGGGTTGACAATTTGTGTCAGTGCGAAGGCATTCCCACTGATCCCCCGGAAAATCAGCGGCTTCGCATTGACCCCGGACTTCGCGGGAATACAGGAGAGATATGTCTCAGCGGCTGGGTGACCTGCTTGTCAAAGAAAAGGTTATCACCCAAGAGCAGTTGGAACAGGCGACGAAGCTCCAGAAGGATTCTCACACCCGGCTCGCCTCGGCGCTGGTGAAGTTGGGCTTCCTCTCGGATGAGGACGTCACTAATTTTCTCTCGCGCCAGTATGGCGTGCCCGCCATTAATCTCTCCTACTTCGAAATCGACCCCGCCGTCGTCAAGCTGATTCCCTACGAAACCGCGAAACGCTATCAGATTCTGCCGCTCAGCCGCGTGGGCGCTTCGCTCACCATCGCCATGGTCGATCCCACCAACGTCTTCGCCATGGACGATATCAAGTTCATGACCGGCTTCAACATCGAACCGGTCGTAGCCTCGGAAAGCTCCATCATCGAGGGCATCGACAAGGCCTACGGCACTTCCAAGGAAGAAGAGCTCGAGTCGGTCATGCAATCGATGAACGAGCTCGGCGAAGGCACCGATATCGAGGTGCAGGCCGAAGAGCAGGAACTGGAACTCAAGGAACTGGAGAAAGCGGCCGACGAAGCTCCCATCGTCAAGCTCGTGAACCTGGTGCTCACCGATGCCGTGAAGCGCGGCGCCAGCGACATTCACATGGAGCCCTACGAAAAGGAATTCCGCGTCCGCTTCCGCATTGACGGCGTCCTGCAGCTGATTATGAATCCGCCGCTGAAACTGAGGGACGCCATCATTTCGCGCCTCAAGATCATGGCCAAGCTCGACATCAGCGAGAAGCGCCTGCCGCAGGACGGCCGCATCATGCTGAAGATGCAGATCGGCGGCAAGAAAAAGCAGCTCGATTTCCGGGTTTCCACTCTACCCACGCTTTGGGGCGAGAAGATCGTGCTCCGCTTGCTCGACAAGGAAAACCTGCGCCTCGATATGACCAAGCTCGGCTTCGAGCAGGAGTCGCTGGACAAGTTCCAGAAGGCGATCCTCAAGCCCTACGGCATGGTGCTGGTCACGGGGCCGACCGGGTCGGGCAAAACCAACACGCTGTATTCCTCGATCTCGCAGCTCAATCAGGTCAACACCAACATCATGACCGCGGAAGACCCGGTTGAGTTCCAACTGGGCGGCGTGAACCAGGTACAGATGAAGGAGCAGATCGGCCTGAATTTTGCGGCCGCCCTGCGCGCCTTCCTGCGCCAGGATCCCAACATCATTCTGGTCGGCGAAATCCGCGATTTTGAAACCGCTGAAATTGCCATCAAGGCCGCTCTCACCGGCCACCTCGTTTTATCCACGCTTCACACCAATGGCGCGCCCGAAACCATTACCCGTCTCATGAACATGGGAATCGAGCCCTTCCTGGTGGCCACTTCGGTTCACCTGATTTGCGCCCAGCGTCTGATCCGGCGGATCTGCAAGGATTGCGCCGAGCCCGTCGAAATGCCGGTGCAGGCCCTGATCGACGAGGGCTACACGCCCGAAGAGGCCAAGACGGTCCAGATCATGAAGGGCAAAGGCTGCGCCACCTGCAACAAGACCGGCTACAAGGGCCGCACCGGATTGTACGAAGTGATGGAAGTTGACGATGAGATCAAAGAGCTCGTCCTGGTCGGCGCCTCGGCGCTCGAACTCAAGAAGAAAGCGATTGAACGCGGCATGATCACCCTGCGCCGCAGCGGGCTGATCAAGGTCGCGCAAGGCTGGACCACGCTCGAAGAAGTGGCTCGCGAAACGATCCACTAGAAACCGCATCGGGAAGAAGAAAGAAAGAGGAATATGGCACTCTCACTAAGCGATCTGCTCCGCCGCATGTTGGAGATGGGGGGAAGCGACCTCCACATCACCACCAACTCGCCGCCACAAATCCGCGTGCACGGGCATCTGGTGCCTCTCGACCTGCCCCAGCTGACGCCCGCCGAGACCAAGCAGCTGGCCTACAGCGTGATGACCGATTCGCAGAAGCACCGTTTCGAAGAAAACCTCGAACTGGATTTCTCTTTCGGCATGAAGGGGCTGGCTCGTTTCCGCGCCAACGTCTTCAACCAGCGCGGCGCTTCGGCGTGCGTCTTCCGTCTGATTCCGTTTGAGATCAAATCCTTCCATCAACTGGGCCTGCCTCCGGTGGTCAGCAAGATGTGCGACAAACCGCGCGGGCTGGTGCTGGTGACGGGGCCGACCGGCTCGGGCAAATCCACCACGCTGGCCGCCATGATCGACAAGATCAATAACGAGCGCCACGAACACATCCTCACCATCGAGGACCCGATCGAGTTCGTGCACATGAACAAGAACTGCGTGGTCAACCAGCGCGAGTTGCACTCCGACACCAAGAGCTTTACCGACGCTCTGCGCGCCGCTCTTCGTGAAGACCCGGACGTGGTGCTGATCGGCGAAATGCGCGACCTCGAAACCATCGAGTCGGCGCTGCGCATCGCGGAAACCGGCCACCTCACTTTCGGCACGTTGCATACCAATTCGGCGTCGTCCACCATCAACCGCATCATCGACGTGTTTCCGTCGCACCAGCAATCGCAGATCCGCGCCCAGCTTTCGCTGGTGCTCGAGGGCATCATGTGCCAAAGCCTGCTGCCGCGCTCGGACAACAAGGGACGAGTCATGTGCATGGAAATCCTGGTGCCCAACGCGGCCGTGCGCAACCTGATCCGCGAAGACAAGATTCACCAGATCTACTCCTCTATGCAGTCCGGCCAGGAGAAGTTTGGCATGCAGACGTTCAACCAGGCGCTCGCCACCGCCTATTTCCAGAAGCAGATCACGCTGGAACTGGCGTTGTCGCGGACCAGCAATCAGGACGAACTGCAGGAAATGATCTCGCGCGGCGCCGTCCTGGTAAACCGGGGTGGTCCGGCTCCGATGGCCAAGGGTGCGGTGACGGCGAAGCGCTGAGATCAGGTGTCAGGCGTCAGGTCTTAGGTTTTTAGTCAGAAGTGAGATGTTAGGCAAAAAAGGCGTCAGAAGTTGCAGATTAGGGTGTCAGGTTTTCCTGAGACCTAAGACCTGAGACCTGACACCTGGTTCATAAGGAGAAAGCAACCATGCCGGTTTTTACGTTTTCGGGAAAGACCGCTTCGGGCGAGAAAGTTCAGGGAGAGCGCGCAGCCGCCACCAAGGACGGACTGGCCTCCCAGTTGCGGAAGGAGCGCATCACCCCTGGCTCCATCCGGGAGAAGGGCAAGGAATTCTCCCTGCCCACGTTTGGCAGCGGCAAGGTCAAGGTCAAGGAAGTCGCGGTGTTCTTCCGCCAGTTCTCCGTCATGATTGACGCCGGCCTGCCGCTGGTGCAGTGCCTGGAGATTCTCGGCGCCAACCAGGAGAATCCCGGCTTTCAGAAAACCCTGCTCGGGGTCCGGACCACGGTCGAAGGCGGCTCCTCGCTGGCCAATGCCATGCGCCAGTATCCCGTCGTCTTCGACGACCTTACGACCAACATGATCGAGGCCGGCGAGACCGGCGGTATTCTCGACATCATCCTGCAACGCCTGGCCATCTATGTGGAAAAGGCGGTCAAGCTGCGCGCGGCCATCAAGTCGGCGCTGATCTACCCGGTGGCCGTCGTCTCTCTTGCCGGCCTGATCGTGGGCGCGCTGCTCAAATGGG
>Ga0181515_1057684_pt1 | contig 25460 bp, 22 predicted proteins | sample PEATcosm2014_Bin_11_FD_127748 | JGI IMG/M metagenome (GOLD analysis project Ga0181515, IMG submission 127748) | Metatranscriptome of peatland microbial communities from MTU Mesocosm Facility, Houghton, MI, USA - PEATcosm2014_Bin23_30_metaT... | ecosystem: Environmental > Terrestrial > Soil >... | reverse complement strand
GGAGTGGAAGACGCAGCCTTGTTCCGCTCGACCGATGGCGGCGAGAACTGGAAGGAACTTTCCGGGCTGCGCGGGCATGGCACCGGTCCCAAATGGCAGCCGGGCGCGGGCGGCATGTGCCTGCACACCATCATTCTCGATCCGAGCGACCCTGGCCGGATCTTCATCGCGATCTCGGCGGCGGGCGCGTTCCGTACCGATGACGGCGGCAAGACGTGGAAGCCGATCAACCGCGGACTCCGTTCGCAATACATCCCCGATCCGACTGCCGAGGTCGGCCACTGCGTTCACCACGTCGCTATGCACCGGTCGCGTCCGAGTGTGCTCTTTATGCAGAAGCACTGGGACGTGATGCGCAGCAACGACGCCGGCGATTCGTGGCAGGAGGTCAGCGGAAACCTGCCGACCGACTTCGGGTTCGTGATCGACGTGCACGCGCACGAGCCGGAGACCATCTACGTCGTCCCCATCAAAAGCGACTCGGAGCATTTTGTTCCGGATGGGAAGCTGCGCGTCTTCCGCAGCCGCACCGGCGGTAACGAGTGGGAGGCGCTAACCAAAGGCCTGCCGCAGAGCAACTGCTACGTTAACGTATTGCGCGACGCCATGGCCGTCGACTCGCTCGACGAGTGCGGCGTGTATTTCGGCACCAGCGGCGGACAAGTGTACGCATCCGCCGACGCTGGAGACAGCTGGGCGCCGATTGTGCGCGATCTTCCGGCGGTGCTTTCGGTTGAGGTTCAGACGCTGGCGTGAGCAGACCGACATGATCCGAGTAATTCTCCCGCATCACCTCCGAACGTTGGCCCAAGTCGGGAGTGAGTTGCAAATCGAAGTCGACGGCCCGGCCACGCCGCGCGCAGTCCTCGACGCGCTCGAGGTCCGCTATCCGATGCTGCGCGGCACCATCCGAGACCACGTCACGCAGCAGCGCCGGCCGTTCTTGCGTTTCTTTGCCTGCGAAGAGGATCTGTCCCACGAGTCGCCGGATGCCCCGCTGCCGGACGCTGTCGCGTCCGGGGCGGAGCCTTTTATCGTCATAGGAGCCATTGCCGGCGGGTAGAGCGAACCCGGAGTTGTGCGACTACGGGCAGCTGCCGAGCTGCGCTCGGCTTGGACGGGCGAGGGCGCCCGTCCCCACACGATCTGTCCGCACACGATCTAACTTCTACTTCCCACGCTTCTCCATCGGCACAAACTCCCGCGTCTCGTGGCCGATCCACACCTGCCGCGGGCGCGCGATCTTCTGTTCGGGGTCGGTCAGCAACTCCTGCCATTGCGCCAGCCAGCCGACGGTGCGCGGAATCGCAAACAGCACGGTGAACATTTCCGGCTTGAAGCCCATCGCCTGGTACATGATGCCGGAGTAGAAATCCACGTTCGGATAGAGCTTGCGCTGCACGAAATAATCGTCTTCGAGCGCGATGCGCTCCAGTTCCAGAGCAATCTCCAGTCTGGCATTGCGCCCGGTAACTTCGAACACCTGATCGGCGGCCCACTTGATGATCTTGGCCCGCGGATCGTAGTTCTTGTAAACGCGGTGTCCGAAGCCCATCAGCTTGCCTTTGCCTTCCTTAATTTTCTTGATGTAGGCCGGGACGTTGTCCTTGGAACCGATTTCGTCCAGCATGCGCAGCACTTCTTCGTTGGCCCCGCCGTGCAGCGGGCCGGAAAGCGCGGCGGCGGCCGAGGCAATGGCCAGGTAGGGGTCGGTGTGGGAGCTGCCCACGGCGCGCATGGCATTCGTGCTGCAGTTCTGCTCGTGGTCGGCGTGCAGCACAAAAAGGATGTCGAGAGCCCGCGCAATCACCGGATTCGCAGCATACTTCGGCTCGACCATCTTCCACAGCATGTTCATGAAATTCTCGGGATAGGTGAGGTCGTTGTCCGGATAGACGTACGGGAATCCCACATTGTGGCGATAGGACATGGCCGCGATAGACGCCATCTTGCCGATCAGGCGCTTGATCTGCAGCAGCCGGGTCGCGGGGTCGTGGATGTTCTTCGAATCCGGATACACCGTCGACAGCGCCGCCACCGTGCTCACCAGCATCGCCATGGGGTGCGCGTTGTAGCGGAATCCTTCCATGAACTTCTTGGTGGTTTCATGGAGCATGGTGTGGTGCGTGATCTCATCCACCCAATGGTTCAATTCACTGGCGTTAGGCAAATCCCCGAACAGAAGCAGGTAGGCAACTTCGAGATAGGTACAGTGTTCGGCGAGAACATCAATGGGATAACCGCGGTAGCGCAGGATTCCCCGATCGCCGTCAATGTAGGTGATCGCGCTCCGGCAGGACGCTGTGTTCATGAAAGCCGGGTCATAGGTCATCAAGCCGAAATCGTCGGGGCCGGTCTTGATCTTGCGCAGATCCATCGCGCGAATGGTTCCGTTTTCAACGGGGAGAGTGTAGCTCTGCCCGGTACGGTTGTCGGTGATCGTCAAGGTATCTTGCGGCATTCAAACCTCCTGAAAACGGCGGCAAGCGAAAGAATATAACGCAGGACAAAGCCAGCGCGCGCCAAATAATACTGAGCGCCGGCACTGCGCGCTGTATCCTACGTCACAAAAAGGACGTTTTTCCATCGATTGGGACTCCACGGTTGCCACCGGCAGCGGCTGTCGGACGCCTTCCCTAGCGTTTTCCAGCTATTGGCAACTGCCCAGCCAGCGTGTAGGGTGTGAGGACCCCGGAACAACGGGCGCCCACGGGTGGAGGGTAGATCGAGACCATGACCTGGATTCGGACCATTCCGTTTTCCGAAGCTGACGACGAACTAAAGCAAGCGATGGAAGGCCAGAAGCCGCTCTATCCGCAGGAGTACGCCGTTCCCGTCCATCCCGTCGAAGGCGGTGGTTCCTCGATTGTAACCTCGCATTCGCTGATTCCACAGGCGCTCTACCATGCCTTCTCGACCTTCGGCGCGCTGATGTCCTCCGACCTGCCGCTCGGGCGGCGTCAGCATGAGATGATCGCCACCATGGTCTCGCTGACCAACCGGTGCGTGTATTGAATCGAGTCCCACGCAGAGTTTCTGCGCCGCGTCACGTTGGATAAAGAACTGGTCGAAGCGCTGAAACGCGATTACACCACCGCGCCCATCACGCCGCAGGAGCGCGTCATGGTCGATTACGTTGTGAAGCTCACGAAAGACGCCACCAAGGTCTGGAAAGACGATCACGAGAAATTACGGGCCGCAGGCTTCGAGGATCGGGCTATCCTGCAGATCACGCTGATTGCGTCGTGGTTCAACTACATCAACCGCGTGGCCGACGCGCTGGGCGTCGGGCGGGAAGGGTAATTCCCGTAGAGAGGCGGCTGGCCGCGCGTCCGGTCGGGGCCATTACTCGTTGGCCACTCGGCGATGCGGTTTCACGGCCAGGCAACGCGCGAAGATCGCCGCCACCTTCGGGATATCCTCTTCCGTCAACTGAATCGCGCTGCCCAGTTTCTTCAATGCCGCATTCAGGGCGGCGGCCTGCGCGTGGGTAAGGTCAGAAAGCTGCTGCCACTCCCGCGCCACCGGGATGCGCTCGTCGGTTTCAGCATCTTCGCAAAACTGATCGGCCGCCTCGGCTGGAGTTCCGTACTCGTCGGCGACATCCTCGTGGAAGTAGCCCCGCAGAAACGAATGCAGCGCGGGAAAGTGGGCGGCGTTGATTTCCAGTTTCGGGCTCATTAGCGGCACTCCGGATACGAAGTCAAAACGTAGTAATCGTTGGGCTCGGCGTATTTCAGTACGACCAAAGCGTGCGAGCACGGATGCGGCTGGCTCTCGCCGCGATTGATGGTGCGGCCAATCGGAGTCGGGCTGTCGTAGTCGAGCACCAGGTTGGGATGTCCACCCGAGCGGCCGAGCCAGCGCCGGATCCGGTCCCGCGATTCGTCGATTGCCGCACCCACTGCGCTCTCAGCGACTAGGCGGCTGGTATACGTCGACGCGCCGGTAATGCGTGGTTCTGACTCCAGCCGCTCGCGCAGTTGCTCATCGCTCCGGCCCACATGCTTGCGTAGAATGTGCCCACCGGCCGCCTCGTCCCGGCTGAGGTCGCGCGTGGGAAGGTTCGTCACGCGCATTCCAATCCGTCCACTCATGGAAGACGGCGACGAACTCGCGCCATTCGTGGAAGCGGGCTGCTGGCACGAGATCAGGCCGCACATCCCCACCGCGAAAACGATGCGAACCATCACGGCGCGAACTAGAAGAAATCTGGTCATCCAGCTTCCCCGTACGGCATGGCGCGGCAGTATAGCTGTAAAGTTCTGGGAATTGTGCTACTAAACAGGGTGTGCGGGCAAGTCTTTTGGATTCGCTGGACGACTTCGAGCGCTGGGGCAAGGGCAACGACAGCGACAAAGACAAAGACTGCGCCTACGTGTTTCCCCGTGGCTACCGGCGCGAGCGTTGGAGCTACCAGCGCGTAGCCGCCGTGGCATATCAGTTTGCCCGCGAGCTTTTGGCGCGCAACATCGGCAAGGGCGACGCGGTGTTGTTGTGGAGTCCGAACTGTGCCGAGTGGGTGGCGGCGTTTCTCGGATGCTCGCTTTGCGGGGTCATTGCCGTGCCCGTCGACGATGCCGCCAGCCCCGATTTTGCCCGCCGCATCAGCGCCCAGGTGCGAACCAGGCTGGTGTTGTGTCCGCGCGAGCGCGCCCCGATTTTTGAAGGCGTGGAGGGCATCGCGACGATCGATCCCGCCGATCTCGAGGCCGGAGTCGCAGCGCGTCCGGCCGAACGTTTTCGTCCCGCGCAGATTCAGCCTTCCGATCCACTCGAAATCGTCTTCACTTCCGGCACCACGGCCGAGCCCAAGGGGGTCGTGCTGACCCATGCCAACGTGGTCGGCAACCTCGTCCCGATCGAGACGGAGATCAAGAAATACCTGAAGTACGAGCGGCTCGTGCATCCCATCCGCTTTCTGAACCTGCTGCCGTTGAGCCACGTCTTTGGCCAATTCCTGGGGATTTTTCTTCCGCCGCTGCTGGGCGCGACTGTCGTGTTTGAAAACACATTCAATCCGACGGAAGTCATGGCGACCATCCGCCGCGAACGCATCTCGGTGCTGGTGGCTGTCCCGCGCATGATCGAATCGCTGAAGCAGAAGATCGAACGCGATGTTGAGAACGCTGGCGGTCGCGAGAAGTTTGCCGCCCGTTACGCCGCCGCATCGAGCCAGCACTTTCTGCGGCGCTGGTGGACCTTCCGCGCCCTGCGCCGCCAGTTCGGATGGAAATTCTGGGCCATGATCAGCGGTGGCGCCGCCCTTGACCGCGAGACCGAAGAATTCTGGCATCGCCTGGGATACGCTGTGGTCCAGGGATACGGATTGACCGAAACCACTTCGCTGATCAGCCTGAACCATCCCTTCCACACCAGCCGCGGCTCCATCGGAAAAGTTCTGCCGGGACGCGAAATCAAGCTGGCGGACGACGGCGAGATTCTGGTTCGGGGCAGCGGCGTCGCCGGCAATTATTGGAACGGCCGCGAACTGCAGCCGGTGGCGCAATCGGAAGACGGAGGCTGGTATGGCACCGGCGATCTGGGCGCGCTCGATGAGGAGGGCAATCTTTTTTTCAAGGGCCGCAAAAAAGAAGTGATCGTTACGCCCGCCGGCATGAACATCCATCCCGAGGACCTGGAGGCGGCCCTACGAGGTCAGAAGGAGGTTCGGGATTGCGTGGTTGTCGGGCTCGAGCGCGGCGGAAATGCCGAGCCCTGCGCCGTGTTGATTCCGCGCGCCCGCAATTCCAGCGCTGATGAGGCAACCGATGGGAAGACCATCGATGTGCAGGCCGTCGTCCAGCGCGCCAACGCAACGCTGGCCGAATATCAGCGCATGCGCACCTGGTTCGTCTGGCCCGAGGAAGATTTCCCTCGCAGTTCCACGCAGAAACCGCGCCGGAACGTAATTCGCGATGCGGTCGAGGCAGCTCTCCGCGGGCAATCGCCGGTGAACGCAGCCAGCCCGCTGTCCGAACTGCTGGCGCGAATCACCGGCCGCGCCGCGTCGAACCTGATGCCGGAATCGAGCCTCGAAAGCGGGCTGGGATTAAGCTCCCTCGAACGAGTGGAACTGCTCAGCGCCCTTGAAGACCGCTACCAAATTGACCTGAGTGAGACGAAGTTCGCGAACGCAGCCACCGTTGGCGATCTGGAAAAACTGCTGCAGGACAGGTCGGTCGCTAGTCGTCCGTCGTTAGTCGTTGGCAAAACCTCCCAGCGACGAACGACTGACGGCCAAAGACTCACAGGCTCTCGGCCATTCCACTATCCTCGCTGGGCCCTGCGCTGGCCGGCCACCTGGCTGCGCCTGGCGTCGCAATATCTTCTGATGCGCCCCTCGGTCTTTCTTCTGGGATGGCCTCGCGTGACCGGACGTGAAAACCTGCGCGGCGTACGCGGGCCACTTCTCGTCGTCTCCAACCACATTGCCGATGTCGATGTAGGCTTCATCCAGTTTGCGCTGCCCGCGCGCATTCGCCACAAACTGGCAACCGCGACCCGCGGAGAAGCGCTGGAAGTGTTACGCTCGCCCGCTCCAGATCGTGCGTGGTCCCTCCGAGTTTATGACCGGCTGCAGTGGACGCTCGGCGTCGCCCTGCTGAACCTCTTCCCGCTGCCGCGACAGTCCGGCTTCCGCAAGAGCTTTGCCTACGCCGGAGAGGCCGTCGATCGCGGCTACAGCGTGCTGGTCTTCCCGGAGGGGAAGCACACTCAAGACGGCAGGCTCTACCCGTTCCGCACCGGAGTCGGCCTGCTCGCCAACAATCTGCGCATCCCCGTCCTGCCCATGCGTATTGACGGTTTGTTCGAAATTAAGAACGCCGGGAAGAAATCTGCGCCGCCGGGAAAAATTCAAGTGCGCATCGGCAAGCCAGTGCAGTTCGCGCCGGAAACCGATCCGGAGGAAATCGCGCGGGCGCTGCAAACCGCGGTTGAGGGCCTCCAGCCCGGCTAGCTCGACTTGCGCGGCAGGATCAGCCATTGCAGCACCGAACTCACGATACTCAGCACGATGGCGCCAATGAAAGCTGCCACGAAGCCGCGCACCTGGAATCCGCGCACGAACGCCGATGCCAGTTCCAGCATGAGCGCGTTGATGACGAACCAGAAGATGCCGAGTGTCAGGATCGTTAGCGGAAAAGTGACGACCTTGAGCAGCAAGCCGAGAGTTGCATTGATCAGTCCGATGACCGCGGCCGCAATCAGCGCCGCCACGGGGCCATTTACGCTAATTCCCGGCACGACGTGGGCTACAATCCACACCGCTAAAGCGCTTAGAATCCAATGGAACAGAAGACGCACGATAAGCCTCCTCAACCGCTGATTGGACACTATACAACGTGAGACCGGCTCAGAAAAACCGGGGTCAATTAAGAATGCCATCGAAAACAAACGCCGCGCGGCTGCTCGATCGGATGGGAATCCACTACGAGTTGCGAGCGTATGAAGTGGATCCCGACGACCTCGCCGCGGAAACGGTGGCGGCCAAGATCGGGTTACCGCCGGAACAGGTTTTCAAGACGCTGGTAGCGCGGGTTGAAGGAAGAAGTGACCGCACCGGAATTGTTATGGCCGTGATCCCCGGCGATCAGGAGCTGAACCTGAAGGCGCTGGCGGCCGCGGCCGGAGAAAGAAAAATTCAGCTCGTCCCGGTGAAAGAGCTGCAAGCTCTCACCGGCTACATTCGCGGCGGAGTGACCGCGCTCGCCGCCAAGCGCGACTTCCCGGTTTTTGTGGACGAGACTATTGAGTTGTTCGATGTGGTTTCTGTCTCGGCGGGAGTGCGTGGAGTGCAGATTCTGATAGCGCCCGCCGACTATCTGCGTGCCACCAAAGGAACCATTGCGGCGCTGGGACAGCCTAAGAAAGACGTCTGAACATCCTGGGTAACAGCCGATATTTCCACACCAGAGCACCTACGCTGAAGGCAACACCCGCATAAAACGGGGCCGTCACAGACATTTGGGACCACACCCGCACTGGGTCACTGGCGAGTAGGTTCGAAAGTGTGGGCACGACATGCTGAATATCGAAAGTAGTATCCGAACGCTGACATCGAGCTGCCGTAGAGCACAGACGCCGGGGCATGAAAGGACAACAGGCGCCACAACAGGAAAGCAGTAGGAATTATCCAAGCTCGACTGGGCAGCCGAACCGGAGCGCCATGTCGCAATTTGTTTTCCGATAGTTGCCGGGAGAAAACGACCGAGGTCAATGTAGCCAGCGACGAAGGCAGGGACGATCGTCGCTAGTTCAAGATGACGCAAATACCAATCCGCCGGCGTCACGCTGCTCTGAATTCCGAGAGCCGTGACGATCCAAGCGAACCACCTCCCTACCAGCATCGGCGAGAGATGGATAGCACACATGTATACGAGAAAGGTATCAAGCAAAAACAATCCCAGCCACAGAATGCGAGACGGCGTTGCGGAGGTCGTTGTTCGGTCGGATTCCGACTCAGCGCCTGCGGGCGGGGAGACAACCGGCGGCAAGGCTGCCGGAACCTCCAAGTTTCGGCGGCCAAGTTCGGCGACAAGAGCGAGCTGAGCGCTCTCGATAAGAGAGTCCTTCTGCAGAGCCAACGAAATAAGCTCTTCATCTGTCTTGGCTGCGTAGAGCGAGTCTAGCTGCACCAAGAGAACCTAGGCCGAGTTGGCCACAGTGTCAAGACGAGCGGTTGAGTTGTAGACTAATTACGCCCAATTGCGATTTGAGGCACGACTCATGCCCACATCCACGCGCATCAATCCGCTCTCCTTCCTGACCGATCAACTCGACGAACTCAAGGCCAAGGGCACGCACTTCAAGCTGCGCGTGTTGGATGACGAGCAGGCGCCGCTCTGCACCTTCGACGGCAAGCGCGTCATCAACCTCGCCTCGAACAACTATCTTGGCTTCACGACCCATCCCAAACTGCGCGAAGCGGCGCTCGAAGCTACTCGCAAGTATGGCGTGGGATCAGGCGCGGTGCGCACCATCGCGGGCACCATGAGAATCCACATGGAGCTGGAAGAGAAGATCGCGCGCTTCAAGAACGTCGAGGCCTGCGTGGTTTTTCAGTCCGGATTCACGGCGAATGCGGGAACGGTTTCGGCATTTCTGGGCAAAGACGACTTCATCATCTCCGACGAACTTAATCACGCTTCGATCATCGATGGCTGCCGTCTGTCGCGGGCGAAGATTCTCGTCTTCCGACACAAAGACGTTGCACACGCCGAAGAGCAACTCGCCAGCGTGAAGAGCCAGCCGGGGAAAAAGCTTCTGATCTCCGACGGCGTCTTCTCGATGGACGGCGACATCAGCCCGCTGCCCGGTCTGTGCGAAGCGGCCGAAAAATACGGCGCGATCATGATGGTCGACGACGCGCACGCTTCCGGCGTGCTCGGCCGCCAGGGACGCGGCACCATCGATCATTTCTCAATGCACGGGCGCGTCGATATTCAGGTTGGAACTTTGTCGAAAGCGATTGGCGCTCTCGGCGGCTATGTTTGCGGCACGCGCGATTTGATCGATTTTCTTTATCATCGCGCGCGGCCCTTCCTCTTTTCTACGTCGCATCCGCCGTCGGTCGCGGCCACCTGCATCGCGGCTTTCGACGTGCTCGAAACCGAGCCGCAGTGGATGGAGCAGCTCTGGGCGAACACGCGTTTCTGGAAAAAAGAACTCGGCCTGCTCGGCTTCAACATCGGAGGCCAGACAACTCCCGCCAGCGAAACGCCGATCACCCCCATCATCATTGGCGATGGTCGCCTGACCATGGATTTCTCCCGCGAGCTTTTCAAAGAAGGCGTGCTCGGAACCGGCATCGCCTTTCCCACCGTCCCCGAAGGCAAAGCGCGCGTGCGCACCATCATGACCGCTACGCACACGAAAGACGAACTGCAGCAGGCGCTCGAAGTGCTGCAGCGCGTGGGGAAAAAGATAGGAATTCCCGGATAAATTCACAGAAACAGAATTCAGAGATTCTTCTTGACTCGACTGTACTACGTGTTATAGTACACATGCTGTGATTCCCTTCCGCGTTGATTTCCGGCCCGGCGTCTCGCTCTATGAGCAGATTGTCTATGCCGCGAAGAAGGCCATGATCTCGGGGCAGCTGCGGCCGGGAGACTCCTTTCCCTCGGTGCGGGCTCTGAGCAAAGAACTGAAGATCAATCCCAATACCGCTCACAAGGTGGTCATGCATCTGGTGGCGGAGGGCCTGCTGGAAACGCGGCCGGGAATCGGCACCGTCGTCGCGGAGTTGCCCGAGGCGCGAAAGATCGAGCGGACGCAACTGCTCGGACACGAAATCGAACAACTGGCGGTAGAGGCGAAAAAGCTTGGCATTCCCCTGGAAGACGTTGTGGCCTCCCTTTCCCAGCACTGGAAAAAACTCGGAGGCGAGGAACCCAGGGGGCCTGAAGCGGAGCGTGGAGGCCGCGGAAGACGATGAGCGCGATTCGGACGGAGAATCTGGTTAAGAAATTCCGGCGGGTGGAAGCCGTGAACGGATTGAATCTCGACGTGCCCGAAGGCGCGGTGTATGCGTTGGTAGGGCCGAACGGCGCGGGGAAAACGACAGCGATCAAGATCCTGATGAACATTTTCCGGCCGACGAGCGGACGGGCGGAAGTGCTGGGAGTCGAAGCGGCGCGGATTGCGGGGCGCGCCTTTACTTCGATCGGATACGTGTCGGAAAACCAGGAGTTGCCGGAGTGGATGCGAGTGGGCGCATTGCTGGAGTATCTGCGGCCCTTCTATCCGTCGTGGGATAGAGCCTTGGAAGACGAGTTGATCCGTCAGTTCGATTTGCCGCGGGACCGCAAGCTGGGCGACCTCTCGCGCGGGATGCGGATGAAGGCGGCGCTGGCAAGCGCGCTGGCTTATCACCCGAAGCTGATCGTGCTCGATGAACCTTTCACCGGGTTGGACCCGCTGGTACGGGATGAATTGATCCAAGGGCTGCTGGAGCGGGTGGAGGAATCGACGATTCTCGTTTCGTCGCATGACCTCGCCGAGATCGAAAGCTTCGCCAGCCATGTGGGCTATCTGGAAGAGGGGCGGCTGCGGTTCTCCGAAGAACTGACGCGTCTGGTAGAGCGTTTTCGCGAAGTGCAGGTGACTTTCGACGGGACGCCGTGCTTGCCAGAAAAGGCGCCGGAGAACTGGATGCAGATGAACAGTGCGGCGGCGGTGGTGCGATTCATCGAAAGCCGATTCGAGCCCGAGCGAACCAGAGCCGAGATTCGGGGTGTGTTCGGGGAAGTGCGGGATGTGACGTTCAGTCCGATGACGCTGCGCGAGATTTTTCTGGCAATGGCAAAAGCCGGGCGCAACGCATAGAGAGGGCCGGAAATGAAACAGATCTTGAATATTCTGCGAAAAGACCTTCGCCGGTTCTGGCGTGAGATCGCGGCGTCGCTGGCGCTGCTGGCAACCTATTCCTGGAATGATGTGAGGGGATGGTCCGGCGACCAGAACTCTGGGGTAGGATACGACATTATTGGCGCCCTTTTTGCCCAACGGTTCCTATCGGGGTTGGTGGCGGCACTGCTGCCCGTCGCCTGGGCTTTTCTGATTGTTCGAGTCGTCCAGGGAGAGGCGCTGGTCGGGGATCGGCAGTTCTGGGTCACCCGGCCTTACGAGTGGAAAAAACTGCTGGTGGCAAAGGCGCTTTTCGTCGTGCTCACCATCAACCTTCCGCTGCTGCTGGCGGATTTCCTTCTCCTGGCAAAAGCCGGCTTCCCTCCGACGCACTACATCGCCGGTCTACTGTGGATGCAACTCCTGCTCTCTCTTTTCCTCATCCTGCCGATGGCGACCCTGGCCACGGTTACCGCCAGCGTGGTGCAGACGATTCTGGCAATTCTGGGAGTCGCGCTGTATGGAATTGGTGTCGGGGCCGTCGCATCGGTGATACCAAGCTCGAGTTTCTCAGGTCCTGTTGGTTCCATCGAAGCCACTCTGTTGATTGCCACGTGCGTTGTCGTTATCTTTTGGCAATACGCCCGGAGGAAGACAGCCGCGGCGCGATGGCTGATCGCGGCCCTTGCGCTGGTCGCGGATCTGCTCTTAGTGGCCACTCCCTATAACGCGATTGTCAGTCGTGAATTCCCCCGGCTCGGACCGGGTGAACCCCCACCCGTTTACCTGTCTCCGCTGCCTGCCGATCCCTCCAGCGAAGCCGGCGTCTTCGGAAAAGAAATCATGATCCAAACCCCGCTCCGGCCTTCGCGCATGGCCGAGAACTCGATTGTGATTGTGAGCGGTGTCAAGGTGTCACTCGAAGCGCCAGACGGTTTGCGGTGGAATTCCGGCTGGGTGTCTCCGGGAACCAAGTTCTTTTCCGATCAGACGAATCTAAGTCCTGGTTCTTTCATGCGCACGGGGATAACCTTCACCCTCAAGAGAAGCTTCTTCGAGCAAGTGAAATCGGAACCCGTTAAGGCGCGGATCTCGCTGGCTCTCACCGAATACCGCATCGAGAATCGAAGAGAGTTTGTGATCCCGCCCGGCGAGTTCCTAATGCCAGACGTGGGGATCTGCTCCGCCGAGACGACATATCCGACGGATATGGAAATACACTGTCGCGCGCCATTACGGAGGCCCACTTCCACGCTGATAGCCGCCGATTTGTCCGCGACCACCTGTCCCGCGCAAGCAGGAGAATCGCGGGATGCTCCGCAGAACGTGCGCGAATGGCTTCAGAATTCCGATTCTGGGCCGGCGGATTTGGGCATCAGTCCGGTCAAGACGTTCGACCTCTACCTGTCGGAGTACCGGGTTTACGGTGCTCGAAATATTCACACCGGTATCTGCCCTGGGACGCGGCTGGTCATCGGTAATCCTGTGGCTGTGCGGCGTATCGGAACGGAATTGGAGATCAACAGCCTTCGTCTCGCCGACTATCGGATACCTTACGACGGAACCAGCGAATTTGGAATCGTGCTCCGTTAGGGGTAAGTCGGAGAGTTCCTGGCATGCTGCAATCGCCCCTATCGTTTCGCGGGCGCGTCATCGACGATGGCCTCGACTAACTGATCGATCGCGTCGGTAACTCGCTTGGCAGGAAGGTTGAAGTTATTCGAAAGGATGGAGAAGACGACCACTTGTCCGGCGTCCGTGGTCGCGTATCCAGAAAGCGTTTTCACGCCGCCAAGCGAGCCGGTTTTGCCCATAACACGATTTTGCAGCCGGGGAGAATTGAGGCGGTCGGAGAGCGATCCATCTATGCCAGAGACAGGAAAAGTCGCTTTGTAGTCGGCGCCCCAGGGCTGCGTCGAGCAATAACGCAGTAACTGGACGATAGCGTGGGGAGTTACTAAGTTCTGGCGTGAGAGTCCGGAGCCGTCATAGAAAGCGTATTGGTCGTTGGAAATTCCAGCCTGGGTCAGAAATCCGCGGAGAACTTCGAGGCCCCCTTCAACCGTTCCAGCGTTGCCGCGCTCGCGTCCCAGGAGGCGCAACAGGATTTCAGCATGCAGGTTCTGGCTGACTTTGTTGATTACGCGAATATCTTGCAGCAAGGGCTTCGATTCATAGCTGGCGAGTGTAATGGGCTGATCGGTCTTGAAGGGACGCGATTGGCCGTCGTCGTCTTTGGTGTCAACTCTGCCCCCGCGCGAAGGCACGTTGGCGGTCACGCTGAAAGTCGAAAGCGTGGCGAGTTCGGTGTGGCGGGTGCGCTCGTGTCCGTAGATTACGATGCCGCGTTTCTCGAGCAACTGGCGGAAGATCCCGGCGGCGAACTCGGCCGGATCTTCGATAGCGAGCGCTTCATTGGCGCTGGCGTCGTCGAGCGGCATGTTGCCCCACAGCGTAAGCACGGTCGATCCGGGCTCGCGGTTGACGAAAAACTTGCGTCCCGTGCCGGCGGGAGTAGTGATGATGCGATTGTCGAGGCGGTAGTAATCGGCGAAGGGCTTGACGCTGACAAAGGCCTTTTCGCCAGGCCGGTCGGCGGGCAGAATGCTGACGAACACCACGTTGTCATTGACGGTTAGTGCGGAGACGGGAGCGCCGTCGGCCCAGACCAGGTCGTCCTGGCTCCAACCTTCCCCGTAGCGCTCGAAGGCGAAGTAGGAATCGTCGGCTACGATATCGCCGTCGATGAATTTGACGCCCTTTTGCACGAGCGCGTCGGCCAGGACTTCCAGGGCTTGAATGGGATCGTCGTTGCGCTGGGTTTTGAGATCGTAGGGAAGTTCGCGTCCGGAGAGATTGGGATCGCCGTGGCCGACGAGGACGAGATCTCCGTTCAACCGACCGTAGCGGTCGAGAGTGCCAGTGGTTTCGACCGTAGTGTGGAACTTGTAATCGGGACCGATCAGGGCAAGCGCGGCGGCGGTAGTGAAGAGCTTGGTGTTCGAAGCGGGTGTGAAAAGCTTGTCGGCGTTTTGTGCGTACAACGTCTCGCCCGTCGTTTTGCCGGACGACAGAGAACTTGCTTCGATTCCCCAGAAGCCGCGGGCAAGATCGGGGGCGCTGAGCACCGCGGCAATGCGATTTGGCAACGGCTTAACGGGCGCGGCCAGCAGCGGCGCGACCATCAGAAGGGCAATGACAATGACACGCGCAACCGATCGCCAGCGGGGCATTGACTGGATTGTAACATCCAGAAAAAACGGGCTCGTTCTAGAATAGCTGCAATATGCGGGCGATTTTTCAGTGGAAGATCGGCACTCGTGTCCTGGAGTTAGGGCGGCGCACTCTGATCATGGGCGTGGTCAATGTAACTCCCGATTCCTTTTCCGACGGGGGTCTCTGCATCGATGCCGAAAAGGCCGTGGTCCGCGCCGAGCAGTTGCTGGACGACGGCGCGACCATCATTGACGTGGGTGGGGAGTCGACGCGGCCCGGCGCCTCGGAACCAGTCCCGGAGGAAGAAGAGCGGAGGCGGGTGCTGCCGGTGATCCGCGATTTGAAGCGGCGGCGTCCAAATGCGTTCGTAAGCGTCGACACCTACAAGGCAAGCGTGGCGCGGGCGGCGGTGGAAGTCGGGGCGGAGATCGTGAACGATGTGAGCGGGTTCCGCTGGGACCCGAAGATGGGGAAAACTCTGGCCGAACTCAAAGTGGGAGGGGTGCTGATGCACACCCGCGGGCGGCCGGAGGAGTGGCGCTCGCTGCCGCCGATTGGCGATCCGGTGCTGGCGGTGAAGCGGGATTTACTGCAGTGGGCCGAGGCCGCGACCCTGGCGGGAATCAAGCGCGATCACCTCGTGCTGGATCCGGGGTTTGGCTTCGGGAAGCGATTCGAGGAGAATTATCCGCTGTTGGCGCATTTCCCCGAACTGCAGAAGATGGGATTCCCGCTTCTGGCGGGAGTGTCGCGGAAGTCGTTCATTGGGCGAACGCTGGCGCGCGATGGCACGGACGCACCGCCTGCCGAGCGGCTGCACGGTACACTGGCCGCCGAAACCGCTTTGATCCTAAAAGGCGCGCACATTATTCGGACCCACGATGTGCGATCCGCGGCGGAGGCGGCACGAGTGGCGGACGCGATGGTCGCGAACGGAGGGTAGCTCGCGCTTTACACCCGGGCCGCCTCAGCGAACGGGGCGGTGAATTTGAGCGCGGGGAGGCGGATTTCAAATGCGGCTCCGCCTTCCGGACGGTTGTAGCAGGTGATTTGTCCCTTGTGGTCCTGGATTACTCCGTAAGTGGCGCTGAGTCCAAGACCGGTGCCTCTGCCCACAGGTTTGGTGGTGTAGAAAGGATCGAAGACGCGCTCGGGATCGCGCAAGCCGGGGCCGGAGTCGGCGAACTGAACGACCACTTCGTTGCCCTCGCGCCAGAGGTAGATCTGGAGCCGCCCGCCGCCGATTTCCTGTAATGCGTCCACGGCGTTTTCGACGATCTGAATGAAAGCCTGCAAGAGCTGGTTGGGGTTGCCGAGGACGCGCGGCAAGGGATCGTTGCTTTCCACCGTCAGGCTGATCCTCTTATTTTCGAGCTTGAGTCCTTCCATTTGAACCGCGCGCTGCAGGAGAGGCTTCAGTTCGAGGGGACCCTTTTCTCCAGGAGTCTGCTGGGCAAAGCTGAGCAGATCGCTGACCAGTTCGCGGGTGCGCCGCGCCTGCTGGCCGATTTTCTGCGCGCTGGCAAGTTGCTCGCGATTAAGGTTGCTGCTGGCGGCCATGCTCTCGGAACCACGCAGAATGGCCGTAAGCGGGAACTCCAGCTCGCCGGCGGCCAACGCGACCAGTTCTCCCAGCGAAGCCAGCTTGGCCTGTTGGATCACTCTTCCCTGCAGCCGCTGCAGGTTATCAAAGCTCCGGCGCGAATGCTTGAGCAACTGCAGGAGCTTTCGGTCCATAAGATGTTGTTTGAGGAAAACGACAAAGGCCAGGACCCCCACGCCGCACAACGCCACGGTAAAACGAACCTGGCGCAGATATGGCTGGTCGTGGCTCAAGAACAGCGCCCAATATGCCATGAAGGGCAGGGAGAGCAGGGCTAGTCTCGCCAGCAGAGGCGCAATCGGACGACTGGCATGAGCGACCGAAGGCATCACTTGGGTATCGCGGAGGCCCCGCCGCCCGGCGATGGCGACCCAGAGAAACCAAAGCTCAGCGGCAATGACCGGGAGATCGTAGATTCCGCCAGTCTTGTAGGTGCCGCGCACGACGGCCGCATGCATGGCTTCCGCGGAAAATGTGTAGAGAACGCTGGCGAAAAAAATGTTGCGATAGAGCTCGCGCCACGACCCGGAACCGGTGAAGAATGCCGACGCGGACACCGCAATCAGAAACGCTCCTTCGACGAAATACAGAAAATCCCAGCGCAGGCTGTACACCGGGACATTGACGACGATGTATTCCTCGGGAAAAACGAAGAAGGCGTAGACCGCGACCCACCACACCAGCAGGATGAGGACATTCATCGCGCTGGGCAACATCCCCTCGTTCTCGTCGGCCTGATGGGGACGGATGGCCACCGCCGCCGCGATCGGGACAACGTGCAGGAACAACACGATTTCCCCCGGGAAAGGGTGGGGCAGCGGCTTGCGAACCACCACTTCAAACCACGTCCAGCAGGCCGCGTTGAAACACCACATGGCCATGCCCATGGCCATGAGACTCCAAAACAGGCGAGTATGCCCACGGCTGTCGAAGGCGTTTCTGGCGCAGAGGACAAACGCAACCGTGAGCGCCAACTGTGGGACCAGGTCTCCAATGGCCACGCGAAAGAAGGCACTGGGAAAGACTGCGGAAGCCAGAACAAAGGCCAGCAGGAGGCCAACTCCGCCGAAGAGCGACGAGATGTGGCTCCGAGACGCCATTCCACATCATATGACGTTCGCCACCGGATTGTTTAGATCACAGACTGGTTACCCGAGTTACTCCAGTAAGGTGTGAGCGCGATTAGGGGGGCTACTGTGCGCTCAGGATGCTGACGGACTGACGGAGGTCGCGGCGATCGGCAGTCGAATTCGGCGGCGCCGGTTCGGGCGGCAACTGCTAGAATTGCCTGTCATGACATTTCCCGCCACCCGCCTGCGCCGTTTGCGGCGCACTGAAACGCTGCGCGCCTTGGTCCGCGAGACCCGCCTTACGCCCGAATCTCTCGTCTATCCACTTTTCGTTTGCCCCGGAACCGGGATCCGAAAAGAAGTGCGCTCCATGCCTGGCGTCTTCAATCTCTCGGTGGACGAGGCCGTGAAGGAAGTGCGTGCGACCCATGCGCTGGGAGTATTGTCGGTCATTTTATTTGGACTGCCGGAGAAAAAAGACGAGGCGGCTACCGGCGCCTGGGCCGAAGATGGCATCGTGCAGAGGGCGGCGCGCGCGCTCAAGAGCGAAGTGCGCGATGTGGTCGTGATGGGCGACGTTTGCCTGTGCGAGTACATGTCCCATGGGCACTGCGGCATCGTTAAGGTGAACGACAAAGCGGGACCGCAATCGCTGGGCGCGGCCGTGGCGGCGCCACCGGCCACGGAGGAGTACGAGATCCTGAATGACGCAAGTCTGGAGTTGCTGGCGCGCACGGCGGTCTCGCTGGCCCGGTCGGGCGTCGACATCATCGCGCCCTCGGACATGATGGATGGACGAGTCGGGGCGATTCGCGCGGCGCTCGACCAGGCAGGCTTCGCGAATACGCCGATTCTTTCCTATGCGGCGAAGTTCTCCTCCGGTTTCTATGGGCCGTTCCGCGAAGCGGCGGACTCCGCGCCGCAGTTTGGAGATCGCCGTTCCTATCAGATGGACCCGGCGAACATTCGCGAGGCCATGCGGGAGATCGAATTGGACATCGAAGAGGGCGCGGACATGATCATGGTGAAGCCGGCGATGCCGTATCTGGATGTAATTGCCGCCGCCCGCGACCGCTTCGACCTGCCGCTGGCGGCGTATCAGGTATCGGGCGAGTACGCGATGATCGAGGCCGCGGCCCGCAACCAGTGGATCGACCGGGAGCGAGTGATGATGGAATCCCTGCTCTGCATACGGCGCGCGGGGGCGAGTATCATCCTGACTTACTATGCCAAGGAAGCCGCGAAACTGCTGGCCTAATCCGTCCCGGCAAGTCGTTTTGCGGCTCACCACCCTGGAGGCGACCCGGCAAACGCATCGATCTTTCATGCCCCGATCTTTTAACGATGCCAGGGGCCAGACTGTTGTAAAATCCGCCCATCCGGGAGTGTTCACTTAGTGCGCTACGCTGAGTTCTCGTCGACAGAACTGGTAAGAGCCTGTGCCGGCTCGAGAGACGAGAGAGTATGGGCAGAGTTCATCCGGCGATTTCAAGTGGTGATTGCCGCTGCGGTGCTGAGGACTGCCCGCCGCTGGTGCGAACCGTCACACCCGCAACTGGACGACCTGATCCAGGATACTTACCTGAAACTCTGCGAGAACGATAGCCATTTGCTGCGGTCCTTTCAGCCGCGGCACAAAGACTCCATTTATGGATATTTGAAAGTGGTTGCGGCCAATGTCGTCCACGATCATTTCAAGTCTGCGCGGGCCGCAAAACGGGGCGCAGGCCAAACGGACGCGATCGTTGAACCGATCATGGAACCGATCCTGATCGACTCAAGAAGGGCGGGCACCGACAGCTTTGATGTGGTGAGCCAGCGTCTTCAGCTCGAGCAGGTCGAAAAAATCCTTAGACAGGTTACCGCGGGGAAGGATCAGGAAAGAAAGTGCGCGATTTTCTGGTTTCGCCATCGGCAAGGATTTACCGCCAGTGAAATCGCATCCATCCCATGGATCGGACTGACCACCGAGGGCGTGGAGAGCGTGCTCATGCGCCTGACGGCCATGATTCGCGGTCATGTCATGAGTTCAAGCCCCCACCGCGAAGTGAAGGCTTTCCACCGGCAAAATCGTTCTAAGAGATGAGGGAGCTCGTGTCGAAGGAGAATGCCACCGGGCATATCGGAGATGCGGAACTGGCAAAACTGCTGGAGGAATCTCGCCGGCATGCGAAATCCGCGCTGGACGTGGCGGATGCGCACCCGCATCTTGCCGCCTGTCCGACTTGCCGTGAGCGATTTGAGGGGCTGGTGTCGTTGGATCGCCATCTGAAGAGCCTGAAACCGGCTGAGTTCGCTCCGCGTCAGGGCGAGTGTCCGGACCCGGCGGTGTGGTGCGAGATTGCCGGCGGCCTGACCCCGCCCGGCCAGACGCTTGCCTGCATTGAACATGCCAGCCGCTGTGATTATTGTGGTCCGTTGCTGCACGCGGCGGTAGACGAGATGACCGATCTGAACGGAGAGATCACCGACGAGGAGCGGAGAGAGATCGTAACCCTCGAAAGCGCGCACGAGGCGTGGCAGCAGAAACTGGCCCAACGCATCGCCGGAACACCGGATTCAGGGCTGGATCGGGAATCCCTGCCGTGGTGGCAGCGCTGGCTGGCCGTTCCACGTCTGGGTTGGCCCCTGGCAATGGCTGGAGCATCTTTTCTAGCCGTGATCGGCGTAGGATCGTGGACGTTCGTGCGTTTCAGCGATCATCGCAACCAGCCAGCCGCCGCTGGCCGGCTCTTGGCCCGCGCCTACACCGAGGAGCGCACCCTGGAACTCCGGATGGGTGGCGCCGGCTATGCGCCTCTGCGCGTCTCGCTCGGGCCGGCAACCTCGTTCGCCAGCCGTCCGCCGGCGCTCTTGGAAGCCGAAGCCCTGATTGCCAGCCAACTGAAGTCCCATTCCTCCGATCCCTCCTGGCTTCAGGCCAAGGCGCAGGCGGACGTGCTGGAAGGCAAGTACGACGCGGCCGTGGAAGCCTTGCAGCACGCCTTGCAGTTGCAGCCGCAGTCGGCAGGGCTCCTCACCGATCTCGCCACCGCACACTTCCAGCGCGGCCAGCAGGAAGACCGCAAAGCAGACCTCGGGGCAGCTTTCGAGTACTTAAGCCAAGCGCTGAAGCTCCAGCCCAACGATCCGGTTGCGCTGTTCAATCGCGCGATTGTCTCGGAACATCTTTTTCTGTATCAGCAGGCGCTCGACGACTGGGAGCATTATCTGCGGGTGGATCCGGGCTCCGAGTGGGCTGAAGAAGCGCGCAACCGGGCCAACGCCGTGCGGGAAAAGTTGAAGGAGCATCAGAGCAGGGCGACGCCGCTGTTGTCTCCCGCCCAACTGTCAGCCCGGGCCGCCGACCCAAGTCTCGCCTCCGAAGTCGACCCGCGCATCGAAGAGTATTTGCACGACGCGGTCCGCTCCTGGTTGCCTCAAGCCTTTCCCGAAAGTAAGGCCCCAGCCGATCCGAACGCCGCGCAGGCGCTTTTTTTTTGGCGGATCTGACCCGCGGACAACACGGCGACCAGTGGCTGGCTGATCTCCTGCACGGTTCCTCCGCCTCGCATTTTCCGCAAGCTGCAAACGCGCTCGCCCACGCCGTCCAAGCTAATGACGAAGGCGACTACGATGTCTCCCGCCAACAGGCTGAGCTGGCCGAGCAATCATTTCGCGCTTCGGGCAGCATGGCGGGCGTGCTGCGCGCGCAGTTCGAACAGATTTTCGCAGCGCAGATGACGCGGCGGAGCGCGGACTGCCGGCGCCGGTCGATAGCTGCGCTCGCCGAGTCCAGACGTTATGCGTACCCTTGGGTGCAGATTCAGCTTGGATTGGAGGAGAGCGTCTGTTCGCTACTGATGGGCGATCTCGGCGCCAACGAAAACGACGCGCGACGCGCCCTGGAGCGCGCGCAGCAGGCTGGGTACGGCGCCCTTTATCTGCGGGCCATGGGATTTGCCGCCGATAGCAAACTCGACACCGGCGATCGGGAGGGCGCCTGGAAGCTCGTTCGCGCCGGCCTGGAACGCTACTGGTCAGGTCGATTTCCCGCCGTACGGGGTTACAACCTCTACGTCGAAGGGGCTTTCGCCGCCGAGGCTGCAGGTCAGCCGGGTTTGCGGGTGGCAATCTGGCGAGAAGCTGTGGCATTGATTGACTCTGACCAAAAGCCGCTATGGCGAGCCATGGCTCACAGTTTCATGGCGGATGCGGCGACGGCAGCCCGTCTGCCCCAGCTCGCCGAGCAGCAGTACGGCGAGGCGGCCCGGCTTTTTGCGGCTGCCCCGCGTACCCAGGCCAGTCGCGACGATGCTCTCGAGACCGGAATCCGGATCGCTCGTCTGGAAACGCAGCAGGGTCGATTCGACGATGCCATCGCTCGTTTGACGGGAATACAAGCCCAGGTTCGTACGCTTACTAACAACTATCTCGCGCAGACTTTTTATTCCACCTTGGGCGAAGTACAACTCCGCAGCCATCATGAAGCGGAGGCCGAGCAGGCCTTCCGGGCAGCTCTGCGCTTGGCCGAGCAAAACCTGGAGTCCCTGTCTTCCGAGCCGGAACGAACGGCCTGGAGCAAAGACGCGGCTCCTGTGTACCTCGGACTCGCCCAAGCCGAACTGGTTCAGGGCCGTGAACAGGAAGCGCTTGACGTGTTTGAATGGTACCTGGGTGCGCCACAGCGTGTCGGCGCGCACGCTGCCTCGCAGCGTCCTCCCCAGCCATTGCAATCGCGTCCCGATCCGTCACTGCTGCCTTCTCGACTTCCTCTTCTTTCGAACCAGACGGTACTCGCTTATGGAGTGCTGCCCGATGGCCTCGCCATTTGGGCCTACGACAATCGCGGGGTAAGCGCTAAGTGGATCCCGAAATCGCCCCAGGAACTGCAGGCTCTGGCGTCTAGTTTCTATGCCGAATGTGCGGATCCCAGCTCAGAGTCGAGTGCGCTACGCCGCGACAGTCAGACTTTGTATTCGCTGCTCGTTGCTCCAGTGGAGCAAAACCTGGACCCGAAGCGCACGCTGGTAATCGAGACGGAAGGATTTCTGGCCCGGCTGCCCTTCGAGGCCCTGATGGACGCGAGCGGTCACTACCTGAGCGAGCGCGTCCCCATTGTCCACTCGCCGGGACCCTACGCGGAATCGCGTATGCACCCCAGCGTCGTAATTTCGTCCGGCTCGCCCGCCCTGGTCGTAGGCAGCGCGGCCTCCTTGCCGGACGCAGGTCTGTTTGTCGTCCCGAACGTTGGGGCGGACGCGGTTGCCAGCCGCTTTCATTCCCCGCGCGTTCTTAAGGGCCCGGAAGCGACGCTGGGTGCGGTTCGGAGCGCGCTGCCGGCAGCCGCGGTCTTTCATTTTGTGGGACACTCCGTCACGACTTCCGCCCGTACAGGATTGATGCTGGAGGGCAAAGACAAAGACGCGCGGAACGGCGCCCTCGCTCTTCTGGACGCGAACACCGTGCGCCATCTTGATTTGCAAAACCTGCAATTAGCCGTCCTGGAGGCGTGCAGCACCGATTCTGGAGAAGGAGGGTCGCGCGGACTCGATAGCGTGGCCGAAGTTCTCCTGACTTCCGGCGTGCCCCACGTGGTTGCCAGCCGCTGGGCGGTAGACTCTGTCGAGGCCAGGGCATTTGTGGATTCTTTCTATGGCTCCCTGCTGTCCGGGCAGCCGGTCTCCACTGCAACCCGCCTGACTTCACAGAAAATGCTGTTAAACCCGAGCACGGCTCACCCGTACTATTGGGCAGCGTTTGCGGCCTACGGACGACCGTGAAACTTACGACAGGAGAAATCAATGAAAACCCGCCTCTACTTCACCAGCACGATGGTCGTGCTGGCCAGTGCGGTGCTGGCAACGCTCTTCATGGCCGCGTGCAATCAATCCCAACCGCCAACTGCCACTCCCGCGGCGACGGAATCCAAGGCAGCCGCTGCCCAGGACCTCTACGTGATTTTTGAGGGTCCGTGGGCCATCGCTCCCGATCCGGCCGACGCCAACAACGTCCTGCTAGTTGCCCCCAAAAATATGCACCACCGCGATCTCTACGTGACGGCCTCGAACCATTCGACGTTGGCCGCGGGAACATACAACCTGTCTCTCCCCGGCCACGTGGGGCCGGGCGCCGAAGCCTACGATCCCGCCATTCTTCGAGCTAAAATTGACAACCAGAATGCGCAACGAGTGCTGGATAGCAAGGCGGTGCGGTATGCCATTCGCCTTCCCAGGCCTGAGGCGTATCTGCCCTCGCATCGCCACCGGGCCCGCGCAGGCTCTACTTATCCTCCCGATGCGTCTACGGAAAAGGAATACGCGACCGCGGTTTCGCTGCGTTATAGCGTCAGCAGCCTGAGCGGATTCTCTTTGTCCGGTACTCCGGATACCGGAACCTTCAACCCCCTGCTGCTGCAGGTAGATACTCCGGCGATTCGTTTTGTGATTGAGCCGACCGAGGGCGACGATGGCTGCAATACCCATTCGCGGCAGGCCTTCCACGACCTGGTGCAGTTGGTGGGGCTGACTTTGTACGTGGATTACCCGGAGAACCCGAGCACTTGCCACGACAAGGATCCGCAGCTTAAGGTGCACGCAGGTTTCGCGTCACCGGTGCAGCGCCTGACCGCGCTGCTAACCGGGAATTTGGCCGACGTGCAGACAGCGGATACAAACGCCGGGGTGTTGCCGTCTCGCTATGTCAGGTTCTTCGCCGAGAGCAGTATCGCCCGAAGAATTGCGGACCGTCTGGGGGTCGCCGTCTACTTTTTCAGCGCGTCAGGTTCGGATTGCGGAGGCCTGATTGTGGGTGGACACCCGTAAACTGCTCCAAATTTTGCGGATTTCGAGGCGGAAATGAATAAGCTACTCTTTCCGCCTCGTTTTTTGTGGCTGTAGGTCCTTTAAAACAAATATATCGCGCGAATATCTTCCTAACCAATGATTCCAATAGATAGGGGAAAGGGGGTAGGGGTACCCGATATTAACTGGTGAATACATCTCGAGTACCACGCGAGGAATACGCCATCCGCACCAAGGTTTTCTCGGAAAAGGGCACGTAGAGCAAAGCCGCGGTGGCAGCGAACGCCAAGCCCACTCCGATTTGCGGCAGCAGCAGGAACGGCGTGATCGCCCAGAGTTCATCCAGCGCCAGAACGAACGGAAACAGCCGGCCGAAGGTCACGCCCAGCCTGCGGAAGTCAAAAGCGGCCGCGGACAGCAAATAGAACCGCAGCGGGATTCCCGCCGCTCCCGTGACCAATACCGCGCCCACGATGACGAGAGCCCTCCAGCCCGGGAAAAAGCTGCTGGCGACGCGTTCCGCAGCATGCAGGTGAGCGAGACCGCTCACGTAGAAGATGAGATACATCGCCTGAAGCAGCGCGAAAAGCGCGCGCACCAATCCGCGCCGCGGAACGGGCACGTGCAGTTGGGGGTGCAGCGTGATCTCGGCCGCGGACGTGGTTGGATCATTGTCGTCCTGAGCGTGGGGCGTTGATAATGTCGCTGGCGCTGCGACGCTGTCGACCGAGGCGATGAAGCGGTATCCGCGTCGGGCCAGGGTTTCGACGAAGCGGGGGCTCGAGGCGGAATCGCCCAGCGACTCGCGAATTTTGTTGACCGCGGTATTCAGGCTGTGATCGAAATCGACGAAGGTGTCGGCGGGCCAGATTTTTTCGCGCAATTGGTCGCGGGTGACGACTTGTCCGGCATTCTGCAGCAGGGCAGAGAGGACCTGAAAGGGCTGTTCCTGAAGCCGAATGCGAGCGCCGTTCTTGCGCAGCTCTCCGGCGTCCAGGTCAACTCCAAACACGCCAAAGCGCAGAAGTCTGGCTTCGCGGTTGGAGGGAGGCAGCGGCATAACGGCGCGCCCGTAGTTTACCGCGAGGCAGTCGTTAGTCGTTCGCGACGCATGTTTGATCACGACGTTTGCTAACGACCAACGACCAACGACCAACGACAATTCACCGACGAAAAGACTTACAATAGCGGCGTGAACGCCCCCGTTCCCTCGAAGCCGGCAGCTCATGACGCGCATCAGGACACCAAGCATCAGCACCGTCATTCCATTTACGCCGCCGAGGCCACCGGATTGCTCCTCATGGCGGTTCTACTGCTTATTCTCACGCTTATCCGCTACTGGCGAGACATCCCTTGGAGCGCGCGCTGACGTTGCCGAAGTTGATGGAGCGCGAGCCACTGCTCGTAGTCGTGCTTGGTCCCACGGCGAGCGGGAAG
>Ga0181515_1211603_pt1 | contig 25668 bp, 23 predicted proteins | sample PEATcosm2014_Bin_11_FD_127748 | JGI IMG/M metagenome (GOLD analysis project Ga0181515, IMG submission 127748) | Metatranscriptome of peatland microbial communities from MTU Mesocosm Facility, Houghton, MI, USA - PEATcosm2014_Bin23_30_metaT... | ecosystem: Environmental > Terrestrial > Soil >... | reverse complement strand
GTCGCGCCGTTTCCGGCAGTCGGGGTGGTGTTGGTGTTCGTGGTCGGGGTCGCGGTCGTTCCGCCGGTCGAGATCGAACCCAGCTCTTCGGTGATTTCATCCAGCAGGAAGGGATACTCTTCGAGCGATGAGTTGACGGTATCGAACACCTGATCCAACTGCACTTTTTGGGCGGCCAGCTGGGTCTGAAAGTTGGTGATTTCCGTCGTAAGGTCGGTCTGCTGGCTCTGGTTCGAGGCAAGGTCCTGGTTCAGAATCCCGTTCGCTGGGTCCGTCAAATTGGTGAGGTCGGAGTTGAGGTTGTCGGCGAACCCGGTCGAGTTGGCATTGGTGAAAAAATTCTGCACCCCGCTGAGGTTGGTGGAGAGCACATCGGACAACCCCGGTCCGGTAGCGGTGGCGGTTTGGTTTACCGTCAGGGTTCCATCATCGTTCATGACGATGCCCAGCGCACCCAGGTTGGTCAAGCCGCTGCTGACGGAGGTCGGGTCGGTGGTCGCGTAGGTCATGTCGCTGGCCAGGCTGGATTGCAAGACGCGCAAGTCGGTATCGGAACCGAGCGGTCCTTGCTCGTTGGTAGCGGCATTGACGGCGAACTGGGTGTTGATGTCGCCGATGACGGTGTTGTATTCGGTAACAAAATTGTCGATGGAGTTGGTGATGGAGGTGGTGTCGGGGCCCACGGTTATCGTCACTGGCGTGTCCTCGTCGGCGCTCACCAGGTTCAGGGTCACGTCCGGGATCGCCCCGGTCACGGTATTGGTCGTGCTGGCATAGGGGATGCCGTTGATCGAAATGTCGGCGTTGGTTCCACCCACGGGCGGCTCAAAGGTCAGACTGGTAGTGTTGTTGCCGTCGCCGGTGGGGATGGCCAGCGCCCCCGAAGCACCCGTCGCTTGGCTATAGATGGCCAGATGCGCGCCGTTGGCGTCGGTCACCACGCTGGCGGTGACGCCCCAGTTGTTGGCGGTGCTCTGCGTATTGATCGACTGGGCGAGGGTGGTAAGAGTGTCATTGCTGCCCGCAGTGATGGCAATGTTTGCCGTGGTGCCGGTCGATCCTCCGATTTGGAACGTGAGGTTGCCGGTGGTCTGGCCGGTGGGCAGAATCGACGTGGTCGCGCTCGCTACCGAACCGGTGTAGAGCGTCCCGGTGGATGCCAAGCCGGTCACCACCACGGTGTAGTTGGCCGCCGTGGCTCCAGACTGGGCCGTGGCGTTTACGATTGCCGACTCCGACGAGGTGGCCGTGACCGCCGTGAGCGCTCCGTTCGCACCCGTAAGTCCAGAGGCCGCGGCCGCCAGATTAGACAAATCGGTATTGATTTGGGTGAGGGCTGTGGCTTGCGTTTGCAGCGTGGTCACATCTCCCTGCCAGACCGTCAGTTGCCCGCTCTGGCCGGCCTGGATCTGGGACACGACCGAATTCACATCGATACCGTTACCATTCAACAGATTCGCGGCGTTAAAGCTGATCCCCATGAGTTTCTTCTCCCTTCACCGAATGGTTATCTAGTTCTTAGCCTCAGGATTCTGGTGCACTTCGACAACATCCTGCAGCAATCTGAAGGTGGAGGAGACATTTTTCGCGACGGCAGTTTCTCGTTTTGGCAGATCTCCCGAAACGGGCTGCGTCTTGACCGCAGCGGCTGATAACTAGCCCTTATCATCGCTCCAAGGTTTGTCATCCTGAGCGAAGCGAAGGACCTCTGCATTCTGCTGCCGCTGATGAAATGCATAGGTCCTTCGCTTCGCTCAGGATGACAATTCATAAGAAAAGGAGGCGGTTGCCCGCCTCCTTAATCGGTTGGAACCAAGCCTACGTCAAGAGTTTCAGAACAAGCTGCTGTTGCTGGTTGGCCTGGGCGAGAGCGGAAATGCCGGTCTGCTCCAGAATCGAATACTGCGTCAGGTTGGCCACGGCGGTCGGAATGTCGGCTGCCGTAACGTTGTTTTCCGCCGCCGTCAGGTTCTGCACCTGGTTGTTGATGACGTTGGAAGCGCTTTGCAAGCGGTTGACGGTGCCGCCAATATTGCCGCGAAGTGCGGCAACCTGGGCGACAGCGCTGTCGATGAGCGTCAGGGCGGATTGAGCGTCGGCACTGGTCAGCAGATCGCTCGGTACTTTGCCGCCTCCAGTGAACCCGGCCGTGGCGCCAGTGCCGAAGGAGAGATCCGGTACCGTTCCCTCCGGGGTTGCGGTTGCAACCAGAGCGTTGCCCGCGGTTCCGCCCTGGGTAGCCGTGAAGACGACCGAGAGCGGCGTAGCGGTGGTCGCCGCCGTGACGGAAGCGTTGGCGACGGTGTTACTTGAGTACGTAGTGCCAGCGCCGGTGGGCGCACCGTTGACGGCATTCGCCAGGTTGGCAAAAGTCGCAGCTTCGCTAGTCCCCACTACAACCTGATTGGCCGTGGGGGTGGTGCTGAGCGCAGTTACGAAGTTGTAGGTTTGGCCGCCGACATCCACGGCATCGCCCGCGACAACGTTGCCGCCAGCGTTAATTTGAGCGGCGCCTCCACCGAAAGCGCCGGTGGCGCCAGCAGTGTTGGTCAAAACGGTATTGTTGCCCGCGACGCCGGTGCTCGCGGCCGTCAAAACCAGGCCCGATGCCGTGGCAGTTCCGGCGGAGGCCAAAGTGTTGGCAGCTGCTGAGTAATAGCCAGTTCCCGAGGCGCCACTTCCGGCAGTATCGGTGTTGGCATGGTTGATGGCGTTCGCCAGATTTGCCAAGGTGGCCAATTGGCTGGTGCCGATTAGGACTTGGTCGTAAGTAGTACCGGATACCGCACTAACGAAAGTATAGGTTGTGGTGCCCAGCGTCACCGTGCTCGGGTTGCCGCCGCCAGCGAAGGTAGAGAAGGTGCCAACGCCCGCGGAGGATACCGTCGGAGTGACACCGTTAAGCGTGGTGCCAGCCGCAAGCGCCGTGAAGGTAAGCGCGCCGTTCGCGGGTGTCCCTGCACTGACGTTAGCGTTTTGCGCTGTGAGGGCGCCGTATTGGCCTCCTGTTCCTTGGTCCCCACCCTGCGTTAGATTGACCGCTTCCGCAAGATTCGCAAGGGACGCTGCTGTTGAACTCCCTACTAACACCTGATTAGCAATACCAGAATTGGCGTTGGCAGTGCCGGTAACGACGTTATCCAGGGCATTCACAAATTGGTAGGTTGTGCCACCAATGGTTACCGTGCTGCCTTGGGTGCCGGCATCCGCGTCCAACCCCGTCACGCCGCCAGCCGTCAGCGTGGCCCCGACGTTAGTGGTCACCGAAAGGGGAACAGCGGTTGTGCCATTCGCCCTTGCCGTGAAGGAGGCAATGTTGCCCGCGGACGTCGCCTCGACAGTAGCATTGGGTGTGGCTCCCCAATAGGTGTCAGTGCCAACGGCTTGGACGCCTGCGGAGAGGTTGATCGCCGCTACGAGGTTTGCCAGACTCGTCGCACCGTTCGAACCGATCAGAACATCACCGTTCGTGGTAAGTGTAGTCTTGAATGTATAGACTGTGGCGCCCACGGTCACCTGGTCGCCGACGTCCGGAATCGTGCCGTTGGTGGTTATGGTGCCTGTAGCCTGGGTGGATCCCACGATCGAGCCCGCGGTGAAGATGCTGGTCGCGGTACCGGCCGTGAACTGGCCTCCGGCCAGGTTGGCGGTAGCGGCGGCGGCATTTACTTCCCCTTGCTGGGTCAGGGTAGCGGTGGCTTGCGTGCCCCCTACGCCCAGGTCGGTGGAGGACAGCAGGCCGGTGGCTACACCGATGGTGCTGCTGCCGGAAACGCTGCCATCACTCAAGAACACGTTAAGAGTGTTATTGGTGAAAACCTGCCCGCCGTTGTAATTGGTGGTGGAACCGATACTGTCAATTTCAGCCTTGATGGATTGATATTCGGAATCCAGCGCGACTCGCTGCGTATTGGATACGGTATCGGTAGCGGATTCGGTGGCCAGCGTAACCGCGCGGTTGAGCAGCGTGGTGACCTGAGACAGTGCGCCGTCTGCAACCTGCAGTTCGCCGACGCCGTCGGTGGCGTTGCTCGACGATTGCGTCAGCGCCGCGATGTTCGCTTCCAGGCCGTTGGCGATGGCCAGACCAGCCGGATCGTCAGCGCCGCTATTGATGCGTGATCCTGAAGACAACTGCTCCAGAGTGGAATCGAGGCTGTTGCTGGTGATGTTCAGCTGGTTTTCCGCAGCAATAGCAGCAATATTGTTTAAGATGGTAAGTGCCATCGTGATGCTCCTTTTTGGTTCCGATTCTGGGATCCGTCCCCGAAACCTTCCCGGAGCTCGTTCCGTTTGTCCTGCGGAACCCAATTGCGTTCACTCAGGTTCATCGGCTCAGCCCGTCCGGGCTTTATTTCCACAAGTCTCAAACGGCATAAGTCTTAGGTAACCCGCCTCCTTTTCGGTCCTTTCTCCCCGCCCTCGCCGTTTCCGCCGATCTTTATTGATGGAGCCTTATAACTGGCGGGGCCTTCTTCCGTCCATTAGCCAAACAGCAGGAGCCAAAACAATGATCCAACTCACCCGCCTCAACAATCACCCGCTGGTGGTTAATTCCGACTTGATCAAGTTCGTCGAGCAAGCCCCCGATACCGTCATCACGCTGGTAAGCGGCGAAAAAATTGTCGTTCGCGAAAACGCCCAGGATGTCCTTAATCGGGTGGTAGAGTTCCGCCGCTCGGTGCTGCAAGGCATCATGCTTTGTTCCGCTCTTCCGCCCGTCCTCGAGAGTACGGCTGAGGGCGATGGTCAACTGTCTGGCGAGGAATAGGAGCGCTTGTGGATAAGGCAACCCTGGTCGGTCTGGTGTTGGCTATCGGCGGCATCCTGCTCGGCTTGATGCTGGAGGGTGGAAATCTCGGCCAGGTGCTTCAGCCCACCGCCGCCATGATCGTTTTTGGCGGCACCCTGGGCGCAATCCTGATTCAGTATCCCCTGGCGGTGGCGCTGCGGGCGTTTCGGCGTCTGGCGCAGGTGTTTGTCGAGCCCGCGCAGGATGCGCGATCGACCATCGATCTCCTGGTCAAATACGCCAACCAGGCGCGGCGGGAAGGCATCATCTCGCTCGACAAAGAACTCGCCACCATCGAGGAGCCCTTTCTGCATCGCGCCCTCATGCTGGCGGTCGACGGAACCGACCCGCAGGATCTGCGCAAGATTATGGAGCTCGAACTGGATAACAAAGAAGAACAGGAAGAGAAAATTCCGCAGCTCTTCGAATCGGCGGGTGGATTTTGCCCCACCATCGGCATTATCGGCGCGGTGCTCGGCTTGATTCAGGTCATGCAGCACCTGGACAAAATCGACGAAGTCGGAAAAGGCATTGCCGTCGCTTTCGTGGCGACGCTCTACGGAGTTGGCGCCGCCAACCTTATTCTGCTGCCGGCCGCTGGAAAATTAAAAATTCGCATCCGCGACGAGCAGATCATCCGCGAGATGACGCTGGAGGGTGTGATTTCCATCCTCGAAGGGATGAACCCGCGCATGCTGCAGGAAAAGCTGCTGGGGTTCCTCACGCAGGCCCACGATCCCGCCGCCGTTCCCGAGGAATCCACCGAATGAGACGCCGCAAACGACGCTCCAGTCGCGTCAATCACGACCGCTGGCTGGTCTCCTACGCCGACTTCATCACCCTCATGTTTGCCTTCTTTGTCGTGCTCTACGCCTCGTCGCAAGTCGACAAAAGAAAAGTTGGAATGCTGGCGTTGGCCATTCAAGTTGCTTTTCAGGAGATGGGCGTCTTTCAGGCTTCCACGACCCAGGTGCCCATCGATGCTACCCAACCCATGCCCTTCAGCATCGCGCAGGCGATCGAAAACACGGAGCGCACCGCGAGCCTGGGCCGGATCTCGTCGCGGCCCGAGGGCGCGCTCGGCACCGGCGTCGAAAATGGCGATCTGGCCAAGTTGCAGACCGAACTGGAAACCATGCTTGCGCCGGAAATCAAGCGCAAGGAAATCGCCATGCGCAGCGAGCCCGACGGCCTGGTCATCAGTTTGCGCGAGGTGGGGTTTTTCGAGAGCGGATCGGCCCAGATGAAATCTGCCGCGCAGGCCGCGTTCGACCGCATCGCCGGCATACTCCGGCAGCGTGACTACCGCTTGCGGATCGAGGGCCACACCGATAACATCCCTATCCACACCTCTCAGTTCCCCTCGAACTGGGAGCTCTCCACCTCCCGGGCAACCGAGATTGTGCGGCTCTTCATCGTCCGCGACGGCTTCGCTCCCGATCGTTTGAGCGCCGGAGGATTCGCCGAATTTCATCCGGTCGCAACCAACCGCACCAGCGAAGGCCGCGGCATGAACCGCCGCGTGGATATCGTAATCCTCGGCCCCGCCATGACGGATGCGCCTCCAGTTCCAGGCGCGACTCACGCGCAGACCCCAGCCGCAACCCCAGTCGCAACAAAGACGGCACAACCGTTGCCAATAGCCGCACCCAAACCCACGGTCGTGAGTGCAGGCGTCCGTCTACAGCAGTAATTAAGGGCAGAGAAGGCGCGGGAAAGGCGGCGGTTGGGAAAGTTTGGGAAAGACGGGTGCGCCACTTCTCGCGCTTTTCGAGAAGTGGCCCGCCGCGACGACTACAGCAACAGCTCCATCCAAAGCGCGCTGTCGACAGGAATCGAGGAATACGGCGCGATGTCCACAAACCCCATCCTGCGATAGAGTGCGATCGCATCCTTCATCGCCGATGCAATCGTATCCAGACGCATGCGCTCATAGCCGATGGCGCGCGCCTCGGCGATCACGCGCTCCACCAGCATTCGGCCCAGGCCCAGGCCGCGATCCCCGGGCCGCACGTAGAGCCGCTTCATTTCGCAGATACCAGCTTCGAGTTTGCGCAAGGCTACGCATCCGGCAGCTTGGTCTCGGTATCGGGCCAGCACTAATCTCCCGGTCGGCGGGCCGTAGGCGCCCGGAAGATTTTTCAACTCCTCCTCGAAACTCTGGAAGCACAGGCTGAAACCAAGCGATCCGCCATATTCGAAGAAGAGGCTGCGAGCTTCCTCGATGTGTTCGGGGAGCGTGGCGTCAATCAAGTCGATCTGGCCAGAGGTCTTCACCAGTGCTGTAACCGAGTGCTGGATCATACGATGGAGGGACGGGCGTCTCGCCCGTCCGCCCGGCTCTCCAAAAGAGAGCTTCAGTTGCACCCAGCGCTCCTACTTATTTTATCCCCCGTTCAGTCGATTGCGCGTGGCCCCCAGGACGATTAAGATTCCTCCACTCCCATGTCTGAAGTAATTTCAACCGAGCTCGCGACTTCGCATCCCGTTTCCACTTCTGCGCCCGAAACTTCCATCGAAGTATTCGCCGTTTATGGGGTTGAGCCCGAGATCCAGGCCTATGCCATGGCCAAGTATTCGCGCTCATCCCTCTCGATGAAAGAGTCGCTGAAGGAAATCACGCTGCAGAAGGCCGAGAAATTTCTCAACACTTTCTACTTTCAGTACGGACACCGCTCCATCGCCGATCTTGCTCATATCGCGCTCGCCATCGAGCGTCTCTCCATCCTCGCGGCCATCGTCGTGGCCGACGAGCAGCGTTGGGACGGCCAAGAACGTTCGACCCGCTATCAGGACTTTAGGAAGAGCGGTTACTACACGCCCAGTTTCCAGAATGGCGTTTTGGAAGGTGACGGCGCCGCCGCGAATGCCCGGTCGGCGAAGGATCTCTATCGCGAGACCATCGAGTCTTTATTCACGACCTACGAAAAAGTTTCGCAGCGGACGTTCGAGTATCTCGCCAGCATCACTCCGCGCCCTGCCGAAATGAAGCCGGAGGCTTACGAGCGCACGCTGCGCGCCCGCGCCTTCGACATTTCGCGCTATCTGTTGCCGCTCGCCACCAACACGTCACTAGGAGAGATCGTCAACGCCCGCACGCTGGAAAACCAGGTCGCCCACCTGCTCTCGCAGCCGCACAAAGAAGTCCGCGATCTGGGAGCGCTGCTGAAACAAGCCGCCGTTTCTCCGGCTTACAACGCGAACGAAGAATCGCTGCACGCGCTCGTAGCCGAGATTCGCACCGTGTCGCCCGAAATCGCCGAGCGCGCCGAACGCGAACTCCTGCGCGAAGTGCGGGTAGCGCCCACGCTGGTCAAATACGCCGACCCGAGTCTCTACGAAATCGAGACGCGCCGCGAACTCGAGCAGGCCGCCGCCGCACTGATGCAAGTCGTCGCCATCGAACCCGCGCCGCTGGTCGATCTAATCGACGGCCATGCGCCAGATAACGACGCCTTCGAGATTGAACTCGCCACCACGCTTCTCTACGGCCACTGTCATTATTCCTATCGCCAGCTTCGCAAGACGATAGCAGCGGCCGGCGAGGCGCGCCGCCGCGAAATCATCGACCTCGGCCTGCGCCATCGCGGCCCGCACGATGAACTGCTCCGTCCCTTCTCCGCCGGCCAGCAGTTCCGCTTCGACATTCTCATGGACATCGGGGGCTTCCGCGACATGCATCGCCATCGCCGCTGCGTCCAGATCATGCAGGATTTCACCACTGTCCACGGCTTCGATACGCCGCCCGAAGTCGAAGCTGCCGGAATCCGCTCCGAGTACGGAGCCGCGATGAAGCGCGCCGAAGCTGCGGTGAGGAAGCTTTCCGCGTGCGGCGGAGAGGAAGCCGTGCAAAACGCGCAGTATGCGATTCCGTTTGCTTTCCGCAAACGCACGCTGTTTAAGATGGACTTCGCCGAAGCCGTCTACATCTCCGAGCTACGCACCACCCCAGCCGGACACGCCTCCTATCGCAACGTGGCCTATGCCATGTACGAAGCCGTTGCTGGAAAATATCCCACGCTGGCAAAATACTTTCGGGTGCACGATGTCCGCGAGCCCGTAGATCTGTTAAAGCGCTGAGTTAGTATGGCTCAGGAGCCAAAATTGACGCCGATGAATCTCCGCCTCTAAAATCACCTCATCCATGCCCAACTACGAATACCTGTGCAAGAAATGCGGACACCGCTTTGAACAAATCCGCAAATTCTCCGATAAGCAGCTGCGAAAGTGCCCCGAATGCGGAGGCGTCATCGAGCAGGTGATCTCAGCTCCAGCCGTGCAGTTCAAAGGCTCCGGGTGGTACGTGACCGACTACGCGAAGAAGGGCACCGGTTCCGCCGGGTCGTCCGCGTCCTCTTCCTCTTCCCCGGAAGGCGACAGCAGTTCTGCAGAACTTAAGGAAGCGAAGGACTCCAAAGACACGAAGGCTTCGAAAGACGCCAAGAAAGACGACAAGCCCAAGTCCGACAGCTCGCACAAGAAACACAAGAAGGACTGAATGATCGGGTGACCTGGCCATCGGGTCATCGGGCGATCAAAAACCGAACAGATTTTTCGACGACCAATTCCCGGATTACGCGATATCGCCCTTCCGCTCCGGCACTCCCACAACCAGGGTTCGCCGGCGCGGCATTTCGTCATCGGAGATTTCGGCCAGGAATTTCAGGTTGAGCCCTAGTCGCTCGCATTCCTGACAGGCCGCCTCGTTGAGAAAGTACACGATGTCTCCGCCAAAGCGATCCTTGAACCGGCGGCGTTCATCGAGATCGAACGGGCTCACCGAATACACCTTGATCTCAGGATGCTCGGGCAGGACAGCGCTCAGCTCTCGGTGGAACCCGAGCGCTCCCTGCCGCACTTGTGCCATGGTAAAAGAAATAACGCGATAAGGCATAGCTATAGCGAATCCGGAGTTGCTTCGGCCACAGGCAATAGCCGAGCTTCGCTCGGCATGGACGGGCGAGGGCGCGCCCGTCCCCACACGAGCAGGATACAGCAACAGCGATTCCGCTCTAGAATCGGGGATGCCTCCCCGCCTGAATCCTTCTCGCTCTTCTCACATCTAAAGATATCGGCAATAGTCGTTACAACGACTAATTAGGAGTGACCATCATGATTACCATCCGACCAAGCCATGAGCGTGGCGGCGGCGACTACGACTGGCTTAAGACCCGCCACACTTTCAGTTTCAGCGACTACCACGATCCCAGGTGGATGGGTTTCCGCGCGCTGCGCGTGATCAGATAGTTCTATAAGCCGGGTAGCCACATGGCCACTGAGTAGTGGCTCAGAGAGATTGGCGCGGTGACGGTGCGCACCGTCCAGTGGTGATGAAAGATTCTGACCGGGAATTGGGGCCACTTCTCGAAAAGCGCGAGAAGTGGCGCACCCACGGCTGATAGCTGATGGCTTTCTTGCTACACTTCCCGTGCATGCCCACCGTCACCTACCTCGAAGCTATCCGCCAGGGAATCTGGGAAGAGATGGAGCGCGACCCTACTGTCTTTTGCCTGGGCGAGGATATCGGCGTCTACGGCGGCGCTTTCAAAGTCACCGACGGCTTCATCGACCGCTTCGGGCCCGAGCGCGTTATTGATACGCCGATTGCGGAGTCGGCCATCATGGGCGCGGCCTTCGGCGCCGCGCTTACCGGAATGCGCCCCGTGGCCGAGTTCCAGTTCATGGACTTCATCGGCTGCGCCTTCAATCAGATCGTCAACATGGCCGCTAAGGCGCACTACCGCTGGCGTGCTCCGGCTCCGCTGGTTTTGCGCGGCCCCAGCGGCGGTAATGTGCATGGCGGGCCGTTCCATTCGCAGAATCCGGAGATGTGGTTCGTGCACGCGCCGGGACTGAAAGTTGTCTGTCCGGCGACGGCCTACGATGCCAAGGGGCTGATCAAGTCGGCGATACGCGATCACAACCCGGTGATTTTTTTCGAGCACAAATATCTTTATCGAAGGATCAAGGAAGAGATTCCAGAAGACGACTACGTGGTTCCGCTCGGGAAGGCTCGGGTCGCTCGCGAGGGGCGTCATCTTAGCGTGATCACTTATGCTGCCATGCTGTATGTTGCGCTCGAAGCCGCGGAAATCCTGAGCAAAGAAGGAATCGAAATTGAAATTCTCGACCTGCGGACGGTCTCGCCTCTCGATCGCGCGGCGATTGCCGCGACCGTGAAGAAGACGAATAAGGTCATCATTCTGCACGAACACGCGCGCACTGGCGGTTTGGCCGGAGAAGTTTCCGCGATTATCAACGAGGAAGCGTTCGACGATCTTGACGGTCCCATCATTCGGCTGACGTCGCCGGACACGCCGGTTCCGTTTTCTCCGCCGCAGGAGGAATTTTTTCTGCCGAAGGTTTCCGATGTGGTGCGTGAGGCGCGCCGGCTGCGCGCGTACTAACCTCTCCGATGTGCCGCCGTCTGCGTCGCAGTCTTGTTATATACTGGCCAGCCAAGCGGCACTCGTGGACGATTTTCCGGCGCGGGCTGTCAGGCCCTCAGGGGCTAAAGCCTGGTTTTAGTGGCTCTGGGCGGCACGGCTGAAGCCATGCCCTTACCGATCCTACACGCGCTAGAGTTGATCAGCAGTCTGAGACGGGGCAAGCCCCGTCTCTACACGAGTTTTTCCGCAGGCTGTGGGGCCGTGCCCTTTCAAACCATGTGAGGCTTCGAATTGCCCGGCATCCTTTTCTCGCGCTCAGAAGGGAGTATGGGAATGACAATTGGCCGCAAGCTTGCCTGCTACGCCACCATAACCGCCGCCTTGGCGTGTTCCATTTTTGTCCTCGCAAAATCCAAGGACAAAGAAGATAGCTCTGAAGTCAAATTCACGGCGCGCAGCGAACTGGTGCTGATCCCGACGCTGGTGACCGACAAGTCCGGCAATCACATCACCGGACTGAAGAAGGAAGACTTCACGGTGCTGGAAAACGGCGCCGAACAAAAGGTGGCCACGTTCGAGGAAATCACCAGCGACGCGCAGCGTATGACGCGTCCGCGGAATCCGAACGAGTTCAGCAATTCTTTGGCCGGCGGTTCGACCAACCGGCGCATCACGCTTATCGTGCTCGACTTCATCAACACAAAATTTGCGGATCAGGCGTATGCGCGCCAGGACTTGCTCAAGTATCTGACGCAATCGGTGGACCAGCATGAGCCAACGGCCCTCTATACCCTTACCCGTAACGGCATTCAGGTGATCCATGACTTCACGACCGACCCTCGCGTCCTAGTCGCAGCACTGCATAAGGTGAAAGGCGACCCGGTCCAGATGGTGGATAGCGACGAAGATGTGGACGCCATGAGCGGAACCGCGACTGCGGCCGCACCGGGCGGCGGGGGGGCGAAAGGCAGCGGAGGGTCCAAGGGCAGTGATAGTGTGGCCAGTGAAGTCCAAAACCTCCAGGCTATGCTGCAAGAATCGGCACTGAATTTTCAATCGTTCGAACAGCGTGTTGCCATCACCTACACTCTGGACGGAATGCAACAGGTGGCGCAGACGTTGGCAGGGTTTCCTGGGCGCAAGTCGCTGATCTGGGCGAGTGGCGGGTTCCCGTTCAGCGTGAGCGATAACACGATGCAGCTCGCGCCCGCCGGCCGCGATACACTCAGCGACGTACTGCCGCTGTACGAACATACCTGGCAACTGCTGAACGACGCGCAGATTGCGCTCTATCCAGTGGACGTCAAGGGACTGCAGAATACAGCCCTGCCGAGCATCAGCGCGCCGACGACGAGTGCCTCCATGCGCAACCCGGGACAAACCTACAGGCGCCTGAGCTGGCGGCAGATGGATACCCAAGGGACCTTCCAGACCTTTGCGTCCATGACTGGAGGCCGCGCCTATTACAACTCCAACGATCTGGTAAAGGGCTTTCGTGATGCAGTGAATGATTCTGCCGAATACTACATGCTCGGCTACTATCTCGATCGCTCGCAGACCAAGTCGGGTTGGCGCAGGCTGGCGGTGAAAGTGAAGCGCGATCGCGTGGAAGTGCGGGCGCGCAGCGGCTTCTTTGTGACCAATGCCACGGTCGATCCCGAGAACAGCCGCAACAGCGACATTTCGTCGGCGTTGCAGTCGCCTTTGGATTACAGCTCGCTTGCCCTGGTGGCGATTTGGGACAAAATCGAGCCGGGTAAGGACCCGGGCAAGAAGCGTGTGAATTATGAGATACACGTCGCGCCCGATGCGGCGCTGATCGACAGCGCCGACCATAACCATGTGGTGATGGATTTCGTGGCGCTGGCGAAAACTCCCGAAGGCAAACCGGTCGATCACCCCACGGGTCAGAAAATCGACGTTCATCTTGCCTTGGAGAGATTGCCGGCAATTCGCCAGCAGGGGGTTGCCTATAGCGGCGCTCTGGATCTTGCCCCCGGAGAATATGCCGTCCGTTTCGTGGTTCGTGACGACCTCAGCGGGCGCATCGGCTCGGTTGCCGCGCCCTTGAAGGTAGAATGAAACGGTCCGTGTGGTGACGGGGCTCTGCCCCGTCCAGAGCCGAGTTCAGCTCGGCAGATCTCCGAGGCTCTGCAATGCGCAACTTCGTTTTGGGGATGGCCATCACCGTTCTCGTTCTGTTGATTGGCGGTCTTGGTATCGCCCTGCTTGGATTCCTGCCGACTCGCGCCAACCGCGTTCCGCCGGAGATGGAGCGCCACCTTGCTATGAGCGCGCTCGACAATTCGGTGGAGCGCCATGCTCCCCGCGTCAACAATCCCGTGCCGCCAACGGACGAGAATCTGATTGAGGGGCTGAAGATCTACACCATGAATTGCGCGCTCTGCCATGGCGGGATCGACCGCCAGCCCTCTGCCCTGGAGAAATCGTTTTATCCCCCCGCTCCAAGCCTCATCCTTCATCCACCCGACGATCCGGAATGGCACATCTTCTACGTGATTCGCAACGGCGTCCGCTATAGCGGCATGCCCGCATGGGACAAAGCACTATCTGAGCCTGACATCTGGAAGCTCACGGCGTTCCTCACGCGCGTGGAAAAGCTGCCGCCTGCCGTGCAGGATTATTGGAAACAATCCAGCGGGGCAACCCCTCCGACTGCCGCGCCGGAAGGCCACGACCACGAGTAGGGGGCCATGTGGCAGCGGGGCGGCCCGATCATCGCTAACTTAGGCTGTTTGGGCTGGAAGTCGAAGTTCAGCATGGGGATAGCTTTCCGAGCAGTCGTCCGTCCAACTCGAACCAATTCAGACCCGATAAATTGAACCACCAGCGCTTCCACTTCGACATTAGTAATGAATGGATAGGGACAATCGAACACGGGACGAATGGCTCGCGCTTCGTTGCCAGTCCGGCGAACCCAGCGCCTTCGAGGACCTCGTCGCAGTGATGGAGCGGCCGCTGCTCTATTACGCGACCAAGGTAACGGGCAACGAGGAAGGCGCGCCCGACGTGCTCCAGGAAGTGGGGGTCAAAGCGTTTCGTGGCATTCGGCGGCTGAAAGACCCCGGTTCTCTGCGACCGTGGCTGTACCGCATCACACACGGAATCGCAGTGGATCGCATCCGCCGCAACATTTCCAGGGAGCGAGCCGAGGAAGTGCTCATCGAGGAATTCCAAGAATCGGCGGAGCCGTCCTTTGCGGAAGAAGATTCCGCAGCCCTCCATCAGGCCTTGGATGAGATCGGCCCCAAGCATCGCGAGGTCCTGGTCCTGCATTTTCTGGAGGACTTCTCGATGACGGAAATCGCAGAGGTTGTGGGGTGCTCCGAAGGCACGGTGAAATCCCGCATCCACTACGCAAAAAAAGCGATGAAGGAAATTCTATCAGGAGGTGGTTATGGAAACGGGAAATGACAGTATTGGTAGTGTCTGAAATGTCACATTTCAGACACTACCACAGTATTCGAGACCGTTTGCTTTCGCGTCTTCCGCAGCCTGCGAATCTCGCGGGTTATCGGGAGGAAGTGGCAGCTACGCTAGAGAAGAACTCCAAAAATCTGCGCAGCCAGAAGCGGGTTTCAGTTGAACTATTGGTTTTTGCGGTTGCCCTTTCAGTTGCCTTTCTCGCCCTGTTCATTTGGCAAATCGACACAACCATGGGGTTACATTTTGAGATCCTGGCTTGCTACGCGATCATCTGGCCGTTTGCGTTGATGGGGATCTATTGGATCAACCATTGCAGGGTGGAGCTTCTGAAAGAAGTGAAGCAAGTCCAATTACAGGTGCTCGAACTCCAAGCTTCACTTCGCAAAGGTGGCGACCAATGACCCGTGCCGCTGCCCTATCCAGAGATCGAGAGGCCACCGCTCGAAAGGAATTCTTCCCTAAGAGGGCGCGGAAAAAGCCGACAAGCGCCGCAAAAAGCTCGCCTCAGGCGCTGAAGCGGGACACAATTTCAACGGCTTGCGGCACGACTGAAGTCGTGCGCTTCCCAAAGCCCTGCGTGAATCAGAGTTTTTCCGCAGGCTGCTAAGCTGCTTGGCTACGCCGGTGGATAGCTGAAATTGACGGTGATTGTGGTTTGAGTTGCCGCGGCGTGGCCGTTGACACTGTAAGGTTGGAAGCGCCACTGCTTGACGGCGGCAATCGCCGCCCGGCCGAGAATGAAGTATCCGCGAACAATTTTCAAATCCTCGACGCTGCCATCGCGTCCGATTACCGCCTGCAGCACCACGGGGCCGTGAAGCTTCTGCGCCAACCCTTCCGGCGGATACACAGGATCCACGGAGTGAACCAGCAGGGCCCGCGCCGCATCCTCGCTCACCGCGACCGGTTCGCTGAATTGCTGACTGGCAGCCTGCGGCTGTGACACGGAGACTGGCATCATCTGCGCCGGATTCTCCGCCACAACCGGACGCTCAATCGGCGGCGAGTTTTTCATGCTTTCGGGAATCGCCGCTCGCTGCACGCGGATTGGCGGCGCCTCTTGATGCTCAACGCCCGGAACCGGCAGGGGAAAATCGGGAGCTTTTGGTAAGGGGGGTCGCCCTTCCAACGTGGTTTCCGGTGCCACGACTTCCAACGCCGGTGTCTGCGCGTTGGCGCCGGGATTTCTGCTGAAGTACGCATCCTGCTGGGCGTCGCTCCCGGCGGAGCCGACGGGCTGCGCTGCCGTTTGGTTCACATAAAAAAGCGCCGCCACCGATTCCCGCAAAACACGGTAGCTTCCCTCCGGTGTCCGCGACAGATACTCAATAGTCGCGCGCGATCTCCACAGGCAGAAAGCCGCGGTGAGCACCAGGATCGCAGCGCAAACTCCGCGGACCCCTATCGCATGACTGCGCCTTGGAGGCTCCTCTTCCTCAGTCGTAATCTCGTTGTCGCCCTCTGCTGCATTCGTTTCCGGCGGACCGGATGGCAGATTCTGTTGGCTAGGTTCCGGTGCATTGGCGCCGGCAGAAGCTGTGCCAGGGGCTTCGCGGCTCGCGTCGTCGCCTTCCCCTTCCACGGACGACTCCGCAGCATCCTGTGCGCTTGCGCTCGACGGTTGCATCTGCTCGCACGCCTTCACCAGCACGGCGTCGGCTTCCTCGGCGGAAATTGGACGGTAGATCAGAAAGTCGAGCCGGTTGTCGCGCATTTCCGCCGCCGTTGGCTCGTGATCGACGACGGCGACGGCCACCGTGTCCCGGTTCGGCGCGGACTCACGAGCGCGCCTCAACAGAAAGCTCGCCTCCGGTTGGTCAGCCCAGTCTGGGAGCACGCACGAAAAGGTTTGGGTCTTGGCTTTTTCTATGGCGCTGAAGATGTCGGAACAGATTTCAGCGCGGATTCCTGTACGCTTGCAAGCCGCCGTCATGGCGGTGCTTGTCTCGGGGCTCTTTGAAAACAACAGTGCGCGGAAAACCATTGCGGCAACAGCTTATCGGGATTGCGGTCACCGCAACAGGTAACCAGTGGGTAGTCCACTAGTGGAATCTGGCCATCCCTTTGTTAAGCTAGGGTTCCACCAGCGCGGTTACGTTCGTAACCTGCCGCCCGTTCATCTTGGCAATGTCAGATCTCGGCCCATCCGCCGGATAACTCATGGCGCAGCTTCTGCTGCAGCTCTTGCATCTCTTTCTGCCTTTCCTGCAGCTTCGGCTGTGAATCCTGCAACTTCTTCGCTATATCTTCCAAGCACAATGCCTGCTGCTGCATCTTCTCCGCGACAGCCGGACCGATGCGGGCCATTTCATCACCGACACGGCTGAGTGCCTGCTTTGCCTCGGCTGTAAGGTCGGGAAGGTCAAGGCTCTCTTCCAGCAGGCCGCCGGAATCCTTCTTCTCGGGAAGAGTCAGGGTCAGATTCTGCTCTTTCTTATCGCGCATTACCGTAATGGCCGCCGTGCCGCCTGACGACGAGCGCAGGGTATGAGTGAAGTCGGAAGTGTCGTGCACCGGCTGGCCGTTGACCTTGACGACCACATCCCCGGCGCGGAATCCGGCCTTTTCTCCGCGGCTGCCTTTCTCCACCGAGCGCACCAGCACGCCGTTGCCGCCCTTGACCCCAAAAAAATCTCCCAGTTGCGGAGTGATATTTTCCACCATCAGCCCGCTGCGCGCCGATGAGTGGACGACGACCACGGAGACGGGCAAGTCGAAGTCAGGCATCGTAGGCATCTTCGGCATGTCGAATTTGTATTCGAAGTTCTTCGGCTCCCATGCCATTGATTTGTGCCGGTCGGCGAGTTGCACCTTGATCGTCAATGGTTGGCCGTCGCGGCTGATGCCGAGATTCACCACGCGGCCTGACGGCGTTTCCCTGATCATCCGGCGCAATTGGGCGGCACTCTCTACCGCCGTACCGTTCAGGCTTACGATTACGTCATGCTCGTGAAGTCCGGCTTTTCCGGCGGGAGCGTCCTGGTCGACCATGGTGATCTCCGCTCCGTGTTCTTCCTTGAGCTTCAACTCTCCCAGGCGCTCCGGAGAAACGTCGGCGATGTCCACGCCTAGATACGACGATCCGCCGCCGCCCTCTTCGGACCCGAGACCCCAACTCCAGCTTTCACCCATGCGATCGTAATTCGACTCCGCTGGTTGCGCGCTGGCCACCAGCGAAAAAAGAAACATGCAAAGCAGGAAGCGATGGATCATAAGCCCTCCCGAATAAAATCTGGTCGTTGGTCGTTCGTCGCTAGTCGTTCGCGATGCGTTGCGGACTGCGAGACTTCCCGATCGACCAACGACTGTTCCTAGCGACTGACGCGGCGGAAGTTGACATTTCCAGAATTCGTTCTTACCTTCAGCATCGGTCCGCCACCGTTGAGTTGCCCCTCGGCTGTGACGGTCTTCGGGCCCCACGGTCCACCTTCGCTGGACACGTGAATATCCGTGAAGTCGCTGTGGATGGCGTGGCCATTGGCGACCTCGATCTCCGCACGAATCGAAATCGCCAGATCGTTCGCCAGATACACGGTGATGTCGCCGGCCGCGGTTTCAAGCGAGGAATTGCTGCGAGCGCCAGACGATGAGAGCAGCTTCACGATGATTCCCCCAGCCGAAGTTTCCGCCTTCACCGAGGTCGCTCCATCTAATTGGATACTGCCTCCGCCGGTCTCGGCCTGCACCCGCCCTTTCGCGGAAGCCAGCCGAATGCTGCCCGCGCCAGTCTCAATCTCCGCGGAGCCTCCGATGTCGCCCAGATCGACGCTGCCGCCGCCGGTCGTGGCTTTCACCGGGCCGCTGCACTTGTCCACCCGAATGCTGCCCCCGCCCGTCTCCAGCACGGCGCCTTGCAGCCCGGAGAGAACGACCACGTTTCCCCCTCCGCTTTCCGCCTTAATCTCGCCTTTGGCGGATGCAACCTTGATGTTTCCTCCGCCGGTTTGCAGACTCACACCGCCTTGCACGCTGCCGACTTCAATCGTGCCCCCGCCGGTTTCCGCCGATACTTCGCCGCCGATGTCATCCAAGTGGACATTTCCGCCGCCACTTTCGAGTTCGACGCGTCCGGCAATTCCAGTCGCGTTTACGTTGCCGCCCCCGGTCTCGATCTTGGCGGACTGCAAGTTCCGCGGCACGTTGACGACAAACTCATCGGAGCATTCGCGATCACGCCCGTTCGACTCGGCCGCGATCCACGCCGTGTCTCCCTTTACGGATGCGTTGATCTTGTAGGACTCAAATTCGCGGCGGGCTTTCTCTTCCGACGATGTATATGCCTTGCGATGAATGACGTATGTGATCCGCGCCTGCGATCCACCCTGAACCCGCACCGAACCCGCGTCCAGCTTCATCCGCAGATTCTTCGCCGCGCCCAGGTCGCCCGTCATGTCCTGGACCCAGTAGTTGCCCTCGCGATACATCCGGGTTTCCTGGCACAGGGCCAGAGAGGCCAGCGCTGCCACTAACAGTCCAGCGCCGGCAGATTTTATTGCGTGCTTCAATGAATATCCTCCTCAAGTAAATAAATCGTTGATCGATGGAGAGCTGGGCGTCCCCGCCCGGCTGGACGGGCGAGACGCCCGTCCCTCCACTAATCCATCTCCGGCATCTGCGCCAGCATGGTCCGAGCCTGCGAGCGAATCGAAACGTTCTGATCCGTCTGCGACACCCTGGTCAGCACCGATCGCACATTGCTGTCGGCCTTCATCGGCTCCACCAGCCGCAAGGCCTGGAGCCGAACGCCGGAGTTCGTGTCGCTGACCAGCGCCCGCAAAACTTCATCCTTTACTTGGGCATCCTGCCGCACGAAACCACTCAGCCCATCCAACGCCTTCAAACGCACACCCGGATTGGTGTCGTTCTGCAACGCATACATCAGCGCTTCCCGCACGCGCGAATCGTCGGGCGCCTGGGTCAGCAAGTCCACCGAGTCCATGCGCACACCCGAGTTGTAATTATTGCGCGCCGCGAACAACAGCAACTGCTGGATGCGCTGGTCGTTCAGAGAGCCTTGCGCTTCCTGGGTCGAAACCGTGTCGTACTTGATGCTTACTTGATTCGATCCCGGCTCCTGCGTCACCGAGCGGATGCCGGCAATCGCAGAAGCATCTACGGAAGGGGTCTGGTCAGAGCGGCCGTAATTCGAGATGTCAGCGACCGGGGAACGATTCGCCAGGAAGTTGTAGGTCGCGCCAATGCCGCCGCCAAATCCCACGATGAAAATCGCCGCCGCCAGCGCCGGCGCCATCCGAATCTGCCGCAGCCATAGCGCGGGCTCAAGAACCAGGCGCTGCCAGAATCCTCCCGGCTGCGTCGTTTCGAGCGCTTCCTGCAAGCGCATCCGAGATGCAGCCAGCAGGTTCGGAGTCGGCTCGGCCACCGGCATTTCCGAAAGCGTGGCGTGGAACTTGCGCGCCGCTTTCAACTCGGTGGCGCATTCCGGACATCGCGCCAAGTGCTGCTCTACCTCGTATCGAGCGTCATCTTCCAGCTCGTTGTAAACGTAGAACAAAATGTTTTGCCGCACCCAATCACATTTCATTTTCGTATCCCTTCGCGCCGATTCCTTGCCGCCACTGTTGCAGCTTCGAGCCACGAGCCACGAGCTTCAAGCAAACTGGTTGCTCGCGGCTCGCAGCTTCCTCTCATCGCATCTCCGCCAGCGCGGCTCGAAGTTTTTGCGTCGCGCGAAACAGTGTATTCTTTGCCGTCTCTTCCGTCGTATTCAGCATCTCGCCCACGGTGCGCAACTTCAGGCCGTGATAGTGCTTCAACTCGAACACCATGCGCTCGCGCGGCGTCAGTCCCGACAATGCCGCTCCGATCTTCCGTCCCAGCTCCCGTCGCATCAAATCGCGTTCCGGATTCGCTCCCGAGCGCGCGTCGGCGAACTGCTCCAACCGGCTGTACTCTTCGCCGGACGCATCCACCGCGACCGGCGCGTCTTCCTTGCGCACATTTCGTTTTCGCAGATGATCGAGGCAGAGATTGGTAACGATGCGGTAAATCCAGGTGTAGAAAGAACACTCAAACCGGAAACTGCCCAGATTCTTGTAGGCCTTGAGGAAGGCCTCTTGATAAACGTCCTGGGCGTCGGACTCCGATCCGGTAAGGTGCAGCGCCAGCCGCAGCACCGATTGGTCGTAATGACGCACCAAAACCTCGAAGGCCGTGCGGTTGCCCTGCTGCGCCTCCCGGATCAGGCTCGTGTCGTCAATGCGGTTGCTCTGCGCTGCCAAAGAGCCCCTCATATTCCCATACAACGTGGGGTTCTGGTTGCCGCTGTTCTGTTCGGCCCGTCTTTGTCCGTAACTAGGACGGTAATTGTCGCCAACCGGAAATGCTGCTGCGTAAGAATCGGCCGGCATGGTCTGTCTCTATCCCCTACAAGTGATCAGTCCTTCTTCTTGCCTCGCACAGAAATAGACGGGGCAGCAGCCCGAACGTTAGCAGGTTATCAGGAGTTGGCCCTTGGTTTGCTGGACAGTTTGTTTGTGTAGGGACGGCCGCCCTCGGCGTCCAAGCCGAGCACAGCTCGGCAGCTGCGGCTACAGCAAACTCCAGAGTCGCTACAATCGGTCAAACTTCAACCGCATTTCGTTCGTCGCCTCAAAGCCCAGTTTTTCATACAAGGGCCGGCCCTCGGCGCTGGCATGCAAATTGACGGACCGCAAGCCCTGCTCCTTGAGCCAGGCCAAAATGGTCAGCATGATTTGCCGCGCGATTCCTCGCTTCCGAAACTCCGGTTCGGTATAAACATTCAAGATCACCGCCCGCTCGGTACACGGATCCTTGGGGTTCGCCGGCCACGCACACACCAGCACGCCCCCGCCGCCCGCGACGCGGCCCGAGCCGTCCAGCGCCAGCCAGTGGCGATACGAACCATCGGCCAGAGCCCGCGCCAGCCATGGGCCGGCAACCTCCACCATCCGATCCAGTTCCTCGACGGTGCCCTCGCCCATGTCTCGAAACATCGACCTGCGATGATGAAGAATGATTGCCGATTCGCTCGGCGCTGCCTCTCGAATCGTGATGTCAGCTCGCATCCCGCTCATGACCTGCATCCCATTCCCTGGATTGTCATCGCGAGCGGAGCGAGGGATCTGCAGTTTGCCCGAAGTTCGCGCCGCCGCGCCTCCAATGCTCTCAAAAAGGTACAATAAATCACAGCCGAGGCTACCTAGAATTCATGTTTGAAGTAACCGTCGAAGACACATTCGCCGCAGGGCACTACCTGCGCAACTACAAGGGCAAGTGCGAGAACCCGCACGGCCACAATTACAAGATTCGTGTGACCCTCGCCGGGGCTGAGCTCGATAAGGCCGGGTTGCTGCTCGATTTCAAAGATTTGAAAGACGTGATGAAGCACGCCATCGACCGTCTCGACCACCAGATGATCAACGACATTGAGCCCTTCACCGTGCTCAACCCCTCCGCCGAAAATCTCGCGAAATATTTCTACGACGAAACCAACACACGCTTGAGCAGCGTAACCAACGGCAGGGTGAGAGTGAAAGACGTCACCGTTTTCGAGACCGATACAACTACGGCTCGCTACTCCGAGTGAGATTATTGAGACATTGAGTGATTGAATCATTGAGTCATTGAAAGTCCGGGCCTTTGAATTTCAATGATTCAATGACTAAATGTATCAATGATTCAATGCTTCAGATCACCGAAATCTACAAATCGCTGCAAGGCGAATCGACGTACGCTGGCCTCCCCTGCGTCTTCGTGCGTCTGACCGGATGCAATCTGCGCTGCTCCTGGTGCGACAGCGAGTTTAGTTTCTACGGGGGGAGCAAGATGTCGCTGCAAGATGTGCTCACCGAAGTTGCCCGCCTGAGTCCGACTGGAGGATTGGTTGAGATCACCGGGGGCGAGCCCATGTTACAAGAGCGCGAGGTAATCCCCCTGATGGAGCAAATCCTGGACGCCGACTACCAGGTGTTGCTCGAGACCAGCGGCGAACGCCCACTGGCGCGGGTCCCGAAACAAGTCGTCAAGATCGTCGACGTAAAGTGTCCGCACTCCGGCGCATCGAACACGTTTGCACTGGAGAATCTCGAAGCGCTCGAGCCGCACGATGAACTGAAGTTCGTCTTGACTGACCGCGCTGACTATGAATTCGCCCGCGATTTCGTTCTGCGTCATGGGCTGGCCGCGTGCGTGCACGCCATTTTATTTTCACCTGCGTTCGAAAAGGCCGCCACTGGCGCGCGCGACACTTCGCATTGCCAACTCGATCCGCAAGAACTCGCAGCCTGGATCCTCGCCGACGATATTCCCGCGCGGCTCAGCCTGCAAATTCACAAACTGATCTGGGATCCTGCCGCCAAGGGCGTCTAAAGGAGATTCAGAGTTACTGTGGCCACAGACATCTGCCGAGCTGCGCTCGGCTTGGACGGGCGAGGGCGCCCGTCCACACACTGGCGTCCCCACACGAACGTCTCCACACAGGTACAAGCACACACTACGCCGTCTTCGCGCGCACCCGATTCTCCACCCGCAGGTGCGCCACCACCAGCCGTATGTCTTCGAAGCTGACATAGGGCGGCACCGCTTCCTTGATGTCTTTCAGCCGCTCGATTCCCTGCTTCAGGCAGGCTGACTCAATCAAGGGCTGCGCGTCGGGAGAAATCCATTTCGGATCTAGTTTCACCTGCCCAGTCTCGACCAGGTTCGCCACTGTGCAAACGATGGTCGAAATCTGGCGCGCTCGAATGCGGGCAATCTCTTCGAAGCTGCGCCCCTCGTTCAAGAGCCGGAGGGTCTGTTCCCCCGGAGCTGGCTCCTTGGGCGCCGTCGGCGTGGCGCGCGCTCCCGCGCCGTAGTTCCGCAAAGCCTGAAGAATTTCCGCGCCGTACACATCGGCTTTCTTTTCGCCAATGCCCGGAACCTGTTTCAACTGGGCAAAATTGGCAGGACGCCGCCGGCACAACTCCTCCAGCGTAGTGTCGTGCAGAATTATGTAGGCGGGAACTTTGTTCTCCCGCGCCATATTGCGCCGCCATTCGCGCAAATACTCAGCCAGCGCCGGATCGGCTTCTGCCGGCGCCGAATCCCGCACCCGCGGCTTTTCAGAATGCAGAAGCGGGGTATAGAAGGACGCAGGCGATGCAGGCGGAAACGAAGTCTTTCGCCCCGCAACTTCAGGCAAAGCCACGGGTACGATCTCCTTGCGCAGCCACTCCGGTTTGGCTCCGCAATTGTCGCAATTTCCGCAGCGCTCCCATTGGGGAGTTTCTCCGAAGTGCAGACAGATTTGCCGGTGGCGGCAGCCGTGAGAATCCGCGAAACGGCTGATGACGCGTTTTCGCTCGATTGACCGCTCGCGCTCCGCGTCATCCGAAATCTTTCCGATGAAGTACTCCAGCAGAACGTGATCGCGCTTCTGCCAGAGGAGCACGCAATCGGCCGGACGGCCGTCCCGCCCCGCGCGGCCCGCCTCCTGGTAGTACTGCTCAATCGACTTGGGCAGCGACAGGTGAATCACCGCCCGAACCGCGGGCTTGTTGATGCCTAGGCCAAAGGCGATCGTTCCCACCAGCACCCGCACTTCGTCCGACATCCATCGTTCCTGATTCTGCCGGCGCATGGACGATTCCATCTTCGCGTGATAAGGAATCGCCGCAATCCCGCTCTCCTCCAGGTATTCAACTGTCTCTTCCACGCGGCGAATCGTGGGCGAGTACACAATCACGCTCTCTCCCGCATAGTGCCGTAGGGCGTGGACGAGCAACTCCATCTGCGCCCGCGGTTCGCACTCGTGCACCAGGTAGCTCAAATTCTTGCGATGGAAGCTGGCGATGTAAAGATGGGGATTGCGCATCTGCAACTGCTTCAGAATGTCGTGCCGCACCTGCCGCGTCGCGCTGGCTGTGAAGGCCGCGATCGGAAGGCTGGGAAAGCTCGTGCGCAACCGGCTCAACTGCCGGTAGTCCGGCCGAAATTCGTGGCCCCACTCGGAAATGCAATGCGCCTCGTCTACGGCAAAAAAGCCCACCGGCACTTTCGCCAGCCAAGCGAAAGTATTCTCAGCGGCCAGCCGCTCCGGCGAAAGATAGAGCAGCCGATATTCCCCTCGCGCCGCTTTCTCCATCACCTGCCGCCGTTCCGCCGAACTCTGAAAGCTATTGATCGCCGCCGCCGGAATTCCCATCTGCGCGAGTTGCGCCGCCTGGTCCTGCATGAGCGCGATCAGCGGAGAAACCACCACCGCCGTCTTCCCCGAAATCACCGCTGGAAGCTGATAGCACAGCGATTTTCCGCCTCCGGTCGGCATCACGACGCAAGTATCGTGCGCGGCCAGCAGACTGCGGATCACATTCTCCTGCTTGGGGCGGAACTCGTGGTATCCCCAGTAGCGCCGCAGCGCTTCGGCCAAATTTGGAATCTCGGGCATTTTTCCTTCGGGCACTCTCAGGCAGTATAGCCTTGGACCTGTCGGCGAAGTCTGTGAGCGCTCGACGGCAGATTTGTGATGAATCACAGAAACCACGTAGGGACGGACGCTCTCGGCTATCTGGACTTCAACATTCCGGCCTTGGGCGAAGCGAAGGCTTAACCGCAGAGTGCGCAGAGTTCGCCGAGAATTTCTTGTTTCTGTATTCATACGCAGACCCCGAGGTGCCCGAGTGAGTAGCACTTGGGGCGGCAGGCTTGCTCTTCCATTTTTGTCTAGCTCTGCGTTCTCAGCGCTCTCCGCGGTTAGAGCATTCGCATAGCGTTGCGACGAGACAGTCGGGTAAGCAGAAAAAGGCCGGCTCGAAAGCCGGCCTTCTTGAACATGGACCGCGAACACTGCGGTCCGCGGAACTTACTTCCCTTTTGGCGCGATTGCGTCCTTCGCAGCTTTCGCCACGCGGAACTTTACCACCGTCTTCGCCTTGATCTGAATCGGTTCGCCGGTCTGCGGGTTGCGACCCATGCGGGCCTTGCGATGCGCTTTCACCAGGCGGCCGAGGCCGGGCACAACGAACACACCGTTCTTCTTCGTCTCTTTAATCGCCGTGTCTGCCAGGTGCTCCAGAAAAG
>Ga0181515_1403893_pt1 | contig 26068 bp, 21 predicted proteins | sample PEATcosm2014_Bin_11_FD_127748 | JGI IMG/M metagenome (GOLD analysis project Ga0181515, IMG submission 127748) | Metatranscriptome of peatland microbial communities from MTU Mesocosm Facility, Houghton, MI, USA - PEATcosm2014_Bin23_30_metaT... | ecosystem: Environmental > Terrestrial > Soil >... | reverse complement strand
CTTTGTCCCTTAGCAGCAGGAACGCGTCTTCCATGGTCCGCTGCGTATCTCTGAAGTGGAGTACCAATTCTGGACCTCGAGAATCATTTCCGGAACACGGGTACCGCTGTGCGCCTAAATCGTTTGCCCGTAATCAGTGATTGATTCCGAAGGCTTCAACGGTTAAGCGCTCTTCCATCCACAGCGTCCGCTTGAGATAGCGAAGCACCTGTCGCAATCGTACCCAAGTTAGACACAAATGCACCCCAGAGGGGTTGGCCCCACCTTATAGAACGAGATCGTACGTCAATTCCCTTCATGTGGAAAGAAAAAAAGTAATTGTCGCCAGCACTGGCTAAAGCAGTTAGAAGGATTCAACCACTCGCTTGCGAGTCGTGGCGACGTACTTCTCAATCTCTTGAATCTCAGCGAACGCTCGCAGCAAGGGCTGGCAGCGAGTGGGTAAACAAGACGACTGGAAACGCTGTATGTTGAACATTTCATGGAACGTACGATGCTCGGGTGAGGATCTGGAAGTTCAATAGCTGCCGATAATTCGGCGATAGCGCCGATAATTCGGCGATGCGAGGTTGTTCGGCAGCCCAAGCAGTAAGGTGCAGTATCTACATGCGAGCACTAAAGTACCTGCCAGCCCACTAAACCTCCCATAAGAAGTACCGATAAGGATGCTTCGCTATGGCCGAATCTCTCTTTTGCTTTAAGTGTCGATGCGGCAGACATAAGTCCAGAATTAATACAGCACCTCTGTTCTGCACGGATCGGCCAGATTCCAGTAAGTGGGACGCAATCAGGGAGTTCGGTCTCATGATCGAGTTTGGTTTACAGCGTGCCATCCGATTCTAGGGCGGTCTTATGAGAGAGCAAATTCGACTTGACGGTCTGCTGTTCAGCGGTGACGCACGGGTTCTCCGTGTCATGAGCCAGATTCTGGACAGCTTTGCCATCCAGACCGAGGTCTGCACCGAGATTGGGCCGGCTCTCGACGCAGTGACTCACAGAAGACTCGACACGGTGATTGTGGATTGGAACCTTGCCAACGATCCGACTCGCGTCGTGCGCAGTGCCCGCAAGTCCTCCCCCAATAGCAACTCGACAATCGTCGCGATGGTCGACGCGAGCTCGGCAACACACGCTCTTCTGGTTGGAGCTCATTTCATGATTTACAAGCCCGTGGACCTCGACCACGCCAGCCGGTGCATGCGGGCTGCGTATGGAACCATGCTTCAGGAACGTCGACGCGCCGCTCGGGTCACGGTTGACATCCCGGTGACGGCAAGAGTCTCGGGGGTCGGAATTCTTGAAGCCCGAATCAGCGATCTCAGCGTAGGGGGGTTGGCTTTACAGTGCCGACAGCCGCTGCAGATGGATCGGGAAGTTTCACTGATGTTCTCGCTCCCCGGCACCAACGGCGTGGTTCGCATAACGGGCAAGATAGTGAACGGTAATGCGACAGGGCGGGCTGGCGTTCGTTTTTCCTTTGTCCCCGAGGAAGAGCGCATCTTGCTTGAAGATTGGCTGGCAGGGGAGTTGGCCAAGTTGGAGAACGCGGAGATGCCGGCCGGCGAACCGAGAGTTGCGCCGAATTAAGAAGGAGGACACATGTGTTGGATCTTTGGGCGACATGAACTCATCAACCCGGTGGCGGAATCCGGCGCAGAGCAGAAGGTGACAGTCGACTGTCCGCAAGAAGGGCTGGCTCGGACACATGGATCGTCATCCTCTCCAATTGTTCTTGACCCAGGATGGGCCAGCCAACCATCAGGGAGGCAAAAACAGAATGGTTTCTCCCTCATTGAATTGCTGATTGTGGTAGCCATCATCTTAATCATTGCGGCGATTGCGATTCCGAACCTTTTGCGCGCACGTATTGCGTCGAATGAGTCGTCCGCAGTGGCGTCGGTTCGCACCATCAACACGGCGATGATTTCCTACAACTCTACCTACCCGACAGTGGGTTTTGCCGCTAACCTGACGCGTCTGGCGGGAACCTGCACGGGAACCACTATACCCACGTCGGCTACCGCTTGCTTGATCGATTCGCAGTTGGCGTCGGGCACCAAGAGCGGTTATTCGTTTGTTGCGGTGGGCTCCGGTGGCCCGCCGGACTCGACCTATTACGTATACGCAAACCCGCTGAGTGTGAACACGACGGGCGTGCGCTCCTTTTGCTCGGTCCCGGATGCAGTCGTGCGCTACACCAGCACCGGCACTGCGATGACCACCTGCGCTGGAACCGAGACCCCGCTGGAGTAAGTCTGGGTTTGGCAAGGCACCTGAGGAAAGACAAACGTGGTGGGCTAGATCAAACTTAGAAGAGCCTCTGGAACGAGAATGCTCCTGATCGAACATAGCCGCCTCTTACGCATTGCGATCCGGAATCTCGACCATGTCGAACTTCCACGAGCCTCGATCTCTCTGCCCTGCCCGGGAAAAAGGAAATTATGACACCAGAAATGGCATTTGAATGTTTGCTTGTATCCCACGATCCAGCGGTGTTCAGCACTATGGATCGAATTCTGCAGGACTTCTCAATCCACACGAATGTATGTCCGAACCCTTCAAAGGCTGCCAATTTATTGGCGGATGGCAGCACGGATCTCATCGTGATTGACTTGGAATCCGAGCATTCTTCGGAACTGATGCATCAGATTTTCGAGTCAGGCATGCGGCTGAAACCGACAATTCTTGCCGTTTCGGCGGTGGATTGCGTCATACCCGGTGTTCACGTCATTCTCCGAAAACCTGTGACGCCTGAATCCGGGGCGAAGTCACTGAAAGTGGCTTACACCAGAATGCTGCGGGACTATCGGAAACACACCAGGTTTGCTCTCATGACGCCTGTCCTGGCGACCGACAAGAACAACCAGATAATCTCCCTGATTGTCACCAATATTGGAGAGGGTGGAGTTGGTCTCACGACCAACATCAATATTGGGGAGGATGGAGTTGGTCTCACGACCAACGAGAAACTGCCGATCGGGAGCATCCTCTCTTTTCGGGTGCCGTTGCCAGGATTGAGGAGCGAAATCTACATTCAAGCCCGCGTTCTGTGGACTCGCCAGTATGGTGCAGCGGGCTGCGAGTTTGTCCGCATTCCTCCGGGTGACCTCCAGGTGCTGCATGCGTGGCTTGAAAGCAGGTACCGGTTCAAAAAGCCCTTGATCCCGGTCTAAGGAGTGGCCTTGAGCTCTGAGCGGATTGGCCGTGCCCATCGCAGGATCGCTCGCCCCTCTAGCCTGGCACCCCTTCAGCCGGATTCTTCATGGGTGGAACTGAACTCCCGGCCGGAAAGTGCCGATAAATGCACGTTAGGAATCCGATCTGGAAGACCCCTGTCGGCTCGATTCAACCGCCGGAAAACGACGGCCAGCAACCAGTCAGGGCTCTGAGATGATGCGCCCATGGCGATCTCAGCCAACGAGCACTCCTTGACCGGGTCGCATCGGCAGTGATGCTCGGGCTCACATTAGGGTGGGAGGAAAGCTTCAGGATTTGATCGTGAGGAGAACTACCGTATGGCGGTACGATGGGTTCGATTTGGCGTCGAGCACTGACGGCAGGCTGGAGGGCACACGTCCCGCGCCGACGCAACCGAGTCGAGCGCTACATTCCCTCGGAACAGGCCGGCGCGATTGTCGCTGCTAGCGAAGACTGTCGTTGGACACAGCGGTGGAAGGAAATCATGTTGTTCAAGAACCAGCCCATAACACGGGGACTCGCGATCGTAACCCTGGGCGCAACCATTCTGGCGCTCACCCTGGCGTGTGCTGGATTCGCCATCTATGAGCGCGAGAGTTTTCGGAAGACGACTGTCAGTGAGCTCACAACGTTGGCCGATATGCTGGGCGCGAATGCAGCGGCGTCGTTAACCTCCAACGACAAGAAGACGGGCCGGGAAATCCTCAGGGCACTGCGGGTCGAGCACAACGTTCTTGCCGCTTCTCTTTACGATGATAAAAGGGAGATGTTTGCGGAATACCGCCGGTCAGATCTGGCGACCAACTTCAGGGCGCCAGTCTGGCAAAAGGCCGGTGCTCGCTTTGACCGGCAGACGATAAGCCTCGCCCGAGGCGTCTCCTTGAATGGTGAGGCAATTGGTTCCATCGTGATCCTCTCAGACCTGAGCGAACTTCGAGCCAGTTTGCGAGAGTTCGCGCAAATCTCGGTGCTGGTTCTATTGGTCTCCGTGCTCCTCACCTATCTGGCCTCATCACGATTACTCAGAAGGGTGAGCGACCCGATTGTAGAGTTGGCGGAAGTCGCCAGGCGAGTATCGTCCGGGCAAGACTACTCCCTGCGAGGAGTTCCACCCAGCAACGACGAGGCTGGCAAGCTGGTCGCTTCGTTCAGTCAGATGTTGGATGGCATTCAACAGCGGGACCTTGCTTTACGGGACGACGAGCACAATATGCTACGCGCCTTAATCGACAACATCCCGGATTTCATGTATGTGAAAGACGTCAAGAGCAGGTTCGTGGTAGCCAATTCTTATCTGGCGCACGTAGTCGGAGTGGAAACGCCCCAAGAGTTGCTTGGGAAAACCGACTTCGATTTTTACCCACCGGAGCTTGCCAACGCGTTCTATGAAGATGAGCAGAACGTAATACGTTCAGGGCAGCCTCTGTGCAACCGTGAAGAAAAAGGCGTCGACGGCGCAGGAAACGAGACCCACATCCTGACGACCAAAGTACCGGTACGCAATAGCAAAGGCCTGGTGATTGGCATCGCAGGCATAGGTCGCGACATCAGCGATCGCAAAAAAATGGAGGATGCATTGCGGGAGGCAGGCCGGAAGTTGCGGGACCGCACGGCTGACTTGCAGCAGGAAGTCGTTGAGCGGATAGAAGCGGAAGCCGAGATGCGCCGCGCAAAAGACGCCGCGGAATTGGCGAGTCGCGCGAAAAGTGAATTCCTGGCGAATATGAGCCATGAGATTCGCACACCGTTAAACGGCGTGATTGGGATGACAGAGCTGGCGCTCGACACGGAACTCACCCCGGAACAGCATGACTACCTGGAAACGATCGACTTGTCGGCCAATACGCTGCTTACCGTGATCAACGACATTCTTGACTTCTCCAAAATCGAGGCAGGCAAGGTTGAACTGGAGGCGATCGACTTCAATCTGCGCGACTGCCTGGAAGAAACTCTGAAGACGCTGGCATTGCGGGCCGACGAAGAAGGACTTGAGCTTCTGTGCGATATAGCCGCCGACGTGCCGGAATTGGTTTCCGGGGATGCCGTGCACCTACGCCAGATCATCCTCAACCTGGTCGGTAATGCAATCAAGTTCACCCATCAGGGCGAAGTTGCTCTCCGGGTGAAGACAATCGCTGCAACTGAGGACATTCGAACCCTGCAGATTACCGTGGCTGATACTGGGATTGGCATTCCTCCGGAAAAGCAAAAGTTCATCTTCGATCCTTTTACTCAGGCGGACACATCGACAACCCGCAATTACGGTGGGACGGGTTTGGGACTGACCATCTCTGCCCGGCTGATCTCCATGATGGGAGGAAGAATCTGGCTTGAGAGTGAGGTAGGACGGGGCAGCCAGTTCCACTTCACGGTGCAGCTACGAGTTGGGGACAAGAAACCCGGCCCTGAGCCTATGGTTCCGGTCGAGGCACTGCGCAATATGAGGGTCTTGGTGGTGGATGATAACTCAACAAACCGGCGGATTGTGCAGGAGATGCTGAAGCGCTGGGAAGTAAATAGCACGGCCGTGGAGGGTGGACAGCCGGCTCTGGCAGAACTGGTGTCTGCTCAACAAGCGGGGCAGCCTTATCAACTGCTTCTGACGGACATGCACATGCCGAAGATGGACGGCTTTATGCTGGTGGAAGAAATCCGGCACCGGACGGGGCTGGAGATGATCGCGATTATGATGCTTACCTCCACGGCACATCGCGGGGACGCCGAACGTTGCCGCGCCTTAGGCATCGCATCTTACCTTTTCAAACCAATTCGAAAAGTGGAACTCCTGACCGCAGTCTTGGCCGTGCTAGGACAGAACCGTACGATTTCGGCGGCCGCACCGACGGCGCTACCGGGGACGGCTGTGCACGGCAAAAGGCTAAACATTCTTCTCGCAGAAGACAATCGTGTCAATCAGGTTGTTGCCACCCGTATTCTGGAAAAAATGGGGCACACGATCACGGTTGCCCATGATGGCTCCGAAGCTTTATCGCTGTTGGCAGCCCGTTCTTTCGACCTGGTGCTCATGGACATTCAGATGCCGGAGATGGACGGCCTCGCGGCCACAAAAAGTATTCGTCTGCGCGAAACACGGACGCATTCTCACCTGCCGATCATAGCCATGACGGCCCACGCAATGAAGGGAGATCGGGAGTGCTGCTTGGAAGCGGGGATGGACGGATACGTTTCAAAACCGATTAGCGCCAAAGAATTGGGCTTGGCGATCGCTAACGTAATGCATCTTTCCATAAATGATAGTTTCAGCACGAGCACAAACGCCCACCTGGAGGGTTCCTCCTCGATAAGGGTCGATTTCGATCTCAGGAAGATACTTGATCGACTCGGTGGCGAGGAGACCCTGCTTCATGAAGTCATCGAGATATTCATCGATCAGGCTCCCAAACATATCGATACGTTGCGGGGCGCCCTGGCTCAAGGAAATGCAGAGGCGGTAGAGAAGACAGCGCACAGCATGAAAGGAGAACTAGCGTATCTAGGGATTTCGGAAGTGTCGCAGAAAGCTCGCGAACTGGAGGAACTAGGCCGAAAACACGACCTGGAACCGGCATCCCGGATATTTGCCTCTTTCGAAACTGACATTTCTGCCATCGTAGCGGCAATGCGCCGGGCAAACTCTGGGAATTCGCTGGCGGCCTCCTCAGGGGTAAGCCATTGAGCACTGGTCTGCCAACGACGCTTGATTCCCTGGAGCCAGCGGCGGACAGTTCGTCTGGGCAGGTGCTGATCGCCGAGGACGACGCCATGTTCCGCAGAATACTGCAGAGCTGGTTGGAGAGCTGGGGCTATCAGGTGGTTGTCGCTGAAGATGGCGCTGAGGCGTGGAACATCCTCCAGCAGGACCATCCGCCGGAGTTGCTGATCCTTGATTGGATAATGCCTGAAATTGACGGAACGGAACTGTGCCGCAGGATTCGCGAACGGAAGAGGTCGCCCTATCAGTACATTTTACTGGTAACGGGGAAAGACGACAGACAAGACGTAGTGAGGGGGTTGGAGGCGGGAGCCGACGACTACTTGACCAAGCCATTTGACCGAAATGAATTCCAGGCGCGCTTGCGAGTGGGTCGGCGTATTCTCACCCTGCAGCACGATTTGATCAATGCTCGCGACGAGCTTCAATTTCAGGCGACACACGATATCCTCACAGGCGTTTGGAATCGGGGAGCAGTGTTGGACCTGCTGCATCGGGAACTGGAGCGCGCTGCACGAGCAAGGACGTCGACGTCAGTCTTGATGCTGGATTTGGACCACTTCAAAAAGATCAATGATACTTATGGGCATTTGACCGGTGATGCAGTGCTACGGGAGGTCGCAAACCGCATCACTCAAAGTGTCCGATCCTACGATCTCGTGGGGCGCTATGGAGGGGAAGAGTTCCTATTAGTGCTGGCGGCGTGCGGCAAAAGTGAAATCGAGCAAAGTGCGGACAGAATTCGTTTGGCAATCGCATCCACGCCAATCCTCTCTGTCAGTTCCGAAATTGCCGTTACCGCGAGCATCGGCGCCACGGTGATAGCTGACGGAGGAGTAACGCAAGAGGAGATCCTTCTGACGGCGGACAAAGCGTTATATCAGTCGAAAAATGACGGGCGAAACCGTGTCACCATTCTGTCACCTGTACCTATAAGCGAGTGATTCATCTGAATAATTTGTACCGCTTTATGAAAATTCTTATCATCGAAGATAGCCGAATCTTTCAAGTGGGCATGAAAAGAGCCCTAGTCAATGCCGGGCACGACGTCACTGTCGCCAGTGACGGCAGGAACGGTCTCACTGCCGCTCAACAAACGCTTCCTAACCTGATACTGCTCGACATGATGCTGCCGGTGATGTCCGGACCCGAAGTGCTGTCAGCGTTGCAGTTGGAACCAGCTACCAAGGACATTCCTGTATTTGTCCTTACCGGCCTCTCGCAAAAAAACGAAGAAACACTGCTCAAGGCCGGAGCCGCGAGGTACTTTGAGAAATCGGACCGGTTTCTGCAACACAACTTTGCCGCACTTGTCGAGGCAGTTGGGCGATGCAATGCCAAACACAGATAGCTTGGTTGTGGAGATAGCTCGCGAAAGCTTCACAAGGCCGATTGGCTAGACGTAAAGGAAAAACAAGAATCCACGGGCGTCAGAGCTGCCTCCCGCAGTAAACCATGAATCGAAGGCTGAGGGAACGTCGAAGCGGCAGATCACGTGCAGCAGCAGGGACGGTTAGCGAATCGCAATGATGTTGTTGGCGACGAAACCACTTTCACCAGCGACGATCATTCGCATCGTAATGCGTTCCGCTCTGTGGTGGTGACTTCGATGCAATAGGTACACAACTCCAACTCCCGCGCTAAAACCCAAAGCCGACCCGGCAGCCTCTCCAGCTGCCCCACGTGTAACAAAGGGACGCATGATCGGATTGACTTCGCGGAAACCCTCATTCAGCCCGCGCTGAGTAGTGATAGCGTCGGCGGCAACCAGTCCGGCCAGAATACTGACGTTCACCTTGTTCTCCACCGTCCAGAAAGGGCGCTGCTGACTGGGTGTGTCGGGAAGCGCAAATTTGCTCACCGCGAAATTCTGTGCTTGCATCGCCGCGCTCAGAAAGAGAATCGAGAGGAGGTATTTCATTTTCGTCTCCAGTACTTCTTGGTTCTGGTAGGCTCAGAATAGGTCAGATGAACACGGTGGTACATGGCCCAATGTCGTGGGCTGGGTGGCCTTCCGGTAAGGGTGACTGTAGTGGTCGGTGAAGTTACTTGCGGTGCCCCGAGAAGCTAAAATCCGCCATTTTTCGCAGCCAGTCAATTGATTCTGCGGCGCTTATTGAACAAATGAATGCGGGGCGTTCCCCCGGAACGAGTTTCCGGGGCCTATCAGTAACTATTACCTGAGTCATAGGGCCGGTCGATTCAGACATACTTCAGGCCGGATTTCACCCGTCTAGCCGGGACAGAGTCACCCGCTCGATGTCTGGGCGGCTCTCGATGTCTGGGCGGCTTTTCTCTTGCATCACGCGGAAGGTGGGGTCGAACTTCAAGGCCGAGGTGTAGAGATTCGCCTGTTCGGGATGATCGAGAGCTGTACCCCGCCAATTCGGCTCGCCGAATACAGACAGCAAGGCCGCAAGAGCATCAAGACGGCAGAGTGGCGCTGGAAAAAGCATCTGGAGCCGTTCTTTCACAAGCTGCCTGCCGACGATCTCAACACCGACGTGACGCAACGCTACTGCGCCAAGCGGGAAGAGGAGAAGGCGAGAGGCGCGTCAATCAACCGGGAGCTGGCCATTCTTAAGCGGGCTTTTCATCTCGCGATGAAACGCACACCGCCGAAAGTCAGAGCGTGTCCGGTCATTCCGATGTGTGCTCACAATCACCACGACCGAAGCTTGGTCGGTGAATGACTTCGAAGCCCGCTTGCTTGAAGAGTTGGCGCTGGACCTCTCGTTTGCACTGAATCGTTTCGAAGTTGAACGGCAACGCCGGGAAGCAGAACATTCCTTGCGGGAGCATGCACAACATCTGCAAACGGTTCTGGAGAGAGCACTGGACGGCCTCTATCTTGTGGATACCCAGGGGAGGTTGGTGGAGGTTAATGACGCCTATTGCGTGATGTCCGGCTACACCCGCGAAGAACTGCTGCGGATGCGCGTTGCGGACCTGGAAAGCGCCGAGAGCGAGGAGGACGTCGCAACTCATATGCAACGAATCATCCACCAGGGAATGGACCGATTTGAGTCCTGCCACCGTCGCAAGGATGGGCAGATTATCAACGTCGAGACTAGTGTCAAGTTCCAGGATTTTGATGGAGGACGCTTTTTCTGCTCCCTGCGGGACATCACCGAGAGGAAGCGGGCGGAGCAGGCACTGCGCGAGAGCGAGGAACGCTTCCGCCTGGTGGTCGAGGGCGCACCCGTGGGCATAGCGATCCAAGCCGACGCCATCTATCGGTATCTCAATCCTGCGGCCCTGGCTATGTTTGGCGCGGAAACCACAGACCAAATTGTCGGTCACGCCGTCGCCGGAAGGATTCACCCGCAGAACCGTGCTGCCGTGGACGAACGTATCCGAATACGGAAAGAAGGACGGAGTACTGTACCCGTTCTGGAAGAACAACTCTTTCGTCTGGATGGAACGGTCTTTGACGCGGAGGTCAACGCCAAACGGTTCATCTTTGAAGGGCACGACGGCTCAATCGTGTTTTTCCGCGACATCACCGATCGTAAGCGGGCGGAAAAGGAAAAACAGAAACTTCAAGACCAGCTGGTACTGGCCCAGAAGGTGGAATCTATCGGGCGGTTGGCGGGAGGGGCAGCTGTGATCTTTCAAGAGGTTGTCCATTCGATCGGAACCGGAGAAGCTGATTGTGACGAGCAATCCAGTTTCCGAGGACAGACCGAATGGACATCCACAAGAATGCCCGACTCACGCTTCGTAGTCGAGAGGCGTTGGTCGAAGCCGTCATTCGCGGCTTGGCCTTCAGCCGTGCCGCAGCCAGCTTTCGCGTGACTCCCAAAACCGCAGCCAAGTGGGTTCGCCGGTATCAGAGCGAAGGAGCTGCCGGATTGCGCGACCGTTCCTCTCGTCCGCATCGCAGTCCAAGAGCCACTTCGTCTAGCCGGGTCGGGTTGGTGATTGAGCTCCGTCGGCAACATCGTCCGGCCTATCAGATGGCACAAAGCACCGGACTCAGTCCTGCCACTGTTAGCCGCATTCTGCGCCGCGCTCGTCTCAGCCGCTGGCGCGATCTGCATCCGCTGCCGCCGGTGGTGCGCTATGAGCATCCCTTTCCCGGCGATCTCCTCCATCTCGACATCAAGGGCATGACCCGCTTCCAGCAAGTCGTTTGGCGTGGCGACGGCCGCCGCCGTGGTCAACACAAACATCCTGGTTGGGAGGCCTTGCATGTCGCGGTCGACGATCACTCTCGCCTGGCCTTCACTCAGATCCTCCCCGATCAGAAGACCCACACCACCATCGCCTTCCTCAGGGATGCCGTTGACTTCTGCGCTCGCCACGGCATCACTGTTCGTGCTCTGCTCACCGATAACGGCAGCTGCTATCGCTCCCACCTGTTTCGCCAAGCGTGTTTCCAGATGGGACTCAAACACCGCCGCACGCGCCCTTACTCCCCGCAAACCAACGGCAAAGCCGAACGCTTCATCCAGACCGCTCTGCGCGAATGGGCCTATTCCACTCACTGGCCCGACTCTGACCATCGCAACCTAGCCCTCGCTCCCTGGATGGACTACTACAACCACGCCCGTCCTCATGGTAGTCTTCACTACCAGCCGCCCATCAGCCGCTCTGAAACAGGTACAACCTCTTGATCATCTACAAGTGGCCCACGATTTCAACAATCTGCTGACGGTCATCATGGGATACAGCCAGATCCTGGCGCAGGGACTTGCCGCGGGATCCGAGTTGTATGATGCAACGACTCAGATCAAATCGGCGGCGGAACGCGCGTCGGGGATTACGGGCCAGTTGCTCGCCTTCAGCCGCAAGCAGGTGCTTTCGCCGCGGGTCATCGACCTCAATGCCATGGTGCTGGGTGTCGACACAATGTTGCACCGGCTCATCGGTGAAGACATTGAAGTTCTCACTGTCCGTGCCCGTGACCTGGGCACGGTGAAAGCCAGATCGAGCAGGTTCTCATGAACCTCGCCCTAAATGCCCGAGATGCCATGCCCAACGGCGGAAAGCTGACTCTGGAAACCTCTAACGTCGAACTCGACGATGCCTATGCCCGCGAGCACCCGCCGCTGCAACCGGGCCGTTACATCATGCTGGCGGTGAGCGATACGGGAATCGGCATGTCCGCGGACACGCAGGCGCATATCTTCGAGCCTTTCTATACCACCAAGGAACTCGGCAAAGGTACCGGTCTCGGACTCTCAACCGTATACGGAATCGTCAAACAGAGTGGCGGTTACATCTGGGTTTACAGCGAGCCCGGCTGCGGAACCACATTCAAGGTCTATTTTCCTCGCATGGACCAGCCAGCCGAGATACTCGGGACCAAAAAGGGTTCCAGCCAACTGCAGCGGGGCACCGAGACCATCCTGCTGGTCGAAGACGATCCGCAACTTCGCCAGCTGACCTCTGCGATCCTTGCCCATTGCGGCTACAGAGTGTTGGTCGCCGGCAGCGCCGACGAAGCCCTCGACCTGTGCAAAGCCAACCATCGCGAGGTCGAACTGCTGGTCACCGACGTGGTTATGCCCGGCATGAATGGCCGCCAGCTGGCGGAGCAGGTGGCGCGCGTTTCCCCGCAGGTCAAGGTGCTCTACATCTCAGGCTATACCAGCAACGCCATCGTCCACCACGGTTGTGCTCGACGCCGGGCTCTGGTTCCTGCCTAAGCCTTTTTCGTTGTCGGCCCTTGTTGCCAAAGTCAGAGAGGTTTTGGACGCGAGCTCCGATAGTCCGCAGGGCTCAAAAAGCGAATAGGAAGACTCGCGATTCCGGGAGCGCGACGCGTGAAACCACTGGGGTGGTAGAGTTCAATTGTGTAAGGGGAATCCGTCGCGTGAGCTCTACTGCGCGGCTGCGCAGACATGCTCACGCAAAGTGTGACTCGTTGCCGGCTCCACGCACTCCCACACGCAGCCCAGACCCCGCACCCCGCCCGGCTACCTAATCGCCATGGTGTGCGGTAGAACTCCGAGTCATTGATTGGGTATCCGCTCCCCTTCACGGGCGAGTTCGAAGTAGCAATCATGATCGAACGTGTGACCGAAGAGATGGATGGGTCGGACCAAGTTTCCTGACCGGAATCGATTACGAGCGAGCCTTGGTTGGTAGAGCAAAAGCGAGAGCTTCCACGAGAGCGAAATGGCGCGCTCTTCGGAGTGCACGGACTAGTACGCCCAAAAAGCATTTGACAGCGCCGACATTGTCAGAGATGTGATTTTTCGCAAACTGACAGAACGCGTCAGGATCTGCCGAGACTGAGGGTCGACCACACCGCGCGGGCGACTGTGGTCATCACTGTAGTGCACCCCTTCTGTCTAGTTTGAAGGGGTGCACTACAGGCGGCCTCTTTCAAGAGACTAACGTCGCGTCCTACTTGCTTGTTTGGATCTACCGTGATGTTCCACTTTCAAGCCGCCATTCTGGAACATAACCACGATTCTTACCCAATTAGGGTTTCCGCGTCTATGAGCCTTAGCGGGCAACGGAATCGTCATAGGCCCCGATCATGCCCCGCTTCGGGTGGCTGTGCGGCAGAATCACGTCACATCGGACACGACCGACGTTCCCTCGGGGTAGTGTTGTTCAACGGCCAGTTGGTGGACGGAATGCCGAATAGCTTCGTTCGCGGTGCTTGACTCAAGGAACTGAAAACCGTAGCGAAAAGCGTTTCTCTGGCGAACGATTGCGTAAATCGCCACAGGTCCGAACGGAAGCGTGAACTTCAATTCCACCACCTCAGCCACGGGAACTTCAATTGTGAACATAGCTGCAAGTCCAGATTCGCTAATGTCCACGGTATAGCCCTTCAGAACACCGCACGTCCGGGAATTGATACTGACATCAACTGCAAGTTTGAACCGAGGCTGGCGACGAGCGTCAAGCATGCCACAGAAGCTGGCGACTGCGGGCCGTTTCTGAACTTCCAATTTGATCCTCTCCGGCCAGACCCGCGCTAGACACAATTGCTGAATGAGATAGCCTCTGACCGACAGCCGGGTTCTCCATTATGACAACGAAAACTCGGGCCGCTTTTTGGGAGTAGATCCGGGTTCGGCCTATCTCCCAAAGCTGGATGCTCGTTGATCGTCGGTTTTCGGCTGGAGTTGCATGTGCCGCTCCCCATACTGCACGAACATTACCAAATCCATCCTCAACGGGTTTACGGCTGACCTCTACTTTCTTTTCTTGCAGTTGTAGTGATTCGAATGTTGGAGGCAATTGAAGCAAGCCACCTAACCCGTCTGAAATCCCGACTTTCGTCGGTCAGGCAAACTGAGTTCAGCGAAGCCACCGGCCGAGGACTCGTTCGCCGAAATCCGCGCTTGGAGCGGGCTCGGGATCGTGATGGCTGTGATAATTAGGATGATAGCTACCACAATCAGCAACTCGATCAGCGAAAAACCTCTTTAGCTTTTGCATTTCTCGGGCATCTATCCCAATTTGGAATTCGATTTTGCCCCTTGGCCACGATAACCCCCTACCTGGCTTGCACTTGAGAGACCGGCCTTCGGAAGACGTGACCAAAGTAGGTTCATCGCAATTCAACCTCGTGCTTTCCGAGGGAATTCGTCTGCGCCACTGTGCTAACAGGCGCTTAGGACATTATGGCCTGGGTAGCCATCTGATTAATGGCAAGACACGAGAAGTGTCCACTCAACAGACATTGGTCCAGAGATCATACGACACCCTGGTTCTGCACGAATGCAGCATCTTCCGCCAAGTGCTACGCAACTCTAAGGTTCGGCCTCCTGATCGAGTTTTGGACTACGACGTGCTCCGCTGATCAGAACCGCTTTGTGAGCAGGTTCGATTCGACGTTCGTCGAGGCGAAGTACTCGTGGGAAGACAGACAGCGTAGGAGTTAGGTCAACCCAAGCCTGAAAGGATTGTGACCTGGATCTCAAGGCCAAATTCCGATTTGTTGTGATGCCCGCAATGTGGAATGAGAGAGAATCCACTTGGAGGAAAAACGGGTCATGCCCATCCAGAGGCACAAGCCAGAACAGATCGTGACGATGCTGCGGCAGATTGAAGTGAGTATCGCCAATGGAAAAACCACTCCACAAGCCTGCAAAGAAGCCACCATCACCGTGCAGACGTTTTACCGCTGGCGCAAGGAATACGGCGGTTTGAAGATGGACCAAGCGAAGCGGCTGAAGGAACTGGAAATGGTGCGAACGGGCGAGATGGGTGTGGACGAGTGCCGTTCTTGAAGTCAAGAAGGAGATTCCGATTAGTGCCGAAATTCTGGCAGCTCTGCCGAAATCCCGGCAGGTCTCTCACCATCTCAGTCGCACTCGACTGACCTGCCGAAGAAGGGCTTACGAACGGGCGAGATGGGTGTGGACTGGGTGCCGTTCTTGAAGTCAAGAAGGAGATTCCGATTAGTGCCGAAATTCTGGCAGCTCTGCCGAAATCCCGGCAAGTCTCTCACCATCTCAGTCGCACTCGACTAACCTGCCGAAGAAGGTGGTGCGAACGGGCGAGATGGGTGTGGACTGGGTGCCGTTCTTGAAGTCAAAAAGGAAATTCGGATTTGCGTCGAAACTCTGGCAGTTCTGTCGAAATCCCGGCAGGTCTCTCACCCTCTCAGTCGCACTCGACTAACCCGGGTAAACCTTTCCGCACGGTCACACTGTGGCCTTCCGCGTGCTGACACGGGCTAGCGGACGCTTCCATGCAAAACCGTCTGGCGAGACTTGAACCCGAATTGAGAGCAATCGATGCATGGGATGACGCCTATCGCGGAGATAAGACGCATGAGGAAATTGGTGAGGTCTCGTGCCGAGCGCGGCAGAAAAGGCGGCAGGAGATCATGGAGATCATCTTCACAAGACGTAACACAACCAGTCAGGAGAAGCATGACGACCCCGCCGATGCAGACCGAGATCCTCTCCGGCACCGAAACCGTGCTGGTGGTCGAGGACGAACCAGCTCTGCGCAGATTGATTTCCTTGTCTCTTGAGAAACGCGGCTACACGGTGCTTGCAGCGGAGGACGGCGCTGAGGCGATCCGGACTTTGGAGAACAATTCCGGCAAGATCGACCTCGTGGTCAGCGATATCATGATGCCTTAGGCTGAACGGACTGGAATTGAGGGAAAAAGCGATCTTGCTGCGGCCAGAGATGCGGTTCTTGTTCATCTCTGGCTACGCGGAAGACACAATCGGCCAAACAACGCACCTCCCGCAAGACGCTAGCTACCTGGAAAAGCCATTTCTTCCAATTGAATTGGCGCGCAAGGTCCGCGCACTGTTGAACGAAAGTGACGCGGGAAGAGCTAGTGCCGGCAAGACCGCATAGAGAACTCGGTTCAAAAGCGGCCAACGAAGTGCGCGCCAACTTTGACGCTGAGGGCGTAGATGTTCTCGAACTCTGATCGGATAAGCTGTCGCTTTCTCACCCGCCGAAAACCTAGTGGCCTGTCGCGTTGAAAGTGTTACTCGGTCGCCAAACCAAAAGCAAGTTTACGCATAGCTAGCGCGTACATCTTTGGCGAAAGCCAAGATTGCCTTCAAGAAGTCCAGACTCGTAAGAAATCCCTGCTCATGGCGTTCTTTGATTTGTTCCAGGCGGTCACCAAGAGCTTTGAATTTGGGATTATCGACGTGCTTCCGCAATCGAGCGCTGATTTTTTATCTCGATCTCTCTTGCCTTTCACTGGACGGTGAGAGTCACGGGTAGCGAGTGTTGCAGAGCTCCCGAAGTTCCCGTCACCGTGATTGTGTATGATCCGGGCGTAGTTCCAGGCTGGGGCGTGGGCGCGGAACCCGATAGCCCACCGCACGCTGACATGAACAGTAGACCCGTAATCGACAGACACACAAGGATGAAAATTTGAAACCGCTTCGAGCGGCGCCTGGAACCGATCAGAATCAAACCGAACGTTCCTAATCCCTGCAACTGCATCCAAATCGCATAAATCGGACTGTTTTGCGATGAACCAGATGGAACTGCTTGCGCCACTGATGCCGTCGTGGTAATCGTCAGTGTTGTCGTTGCGCCGCTGCCGTTTGGAGTCACAGCGTTTGGCGACAAGCTGCAGGTCGTCAACGCTGGCACACCACTGCAGATCAGCGTGATCATATTGCTGAAGACTCCACCTACGGGAGAAACAGTCAGCTGGTAGGTAGCAGTGGCACCAGCTTTCACAGTGTCGCTGCTCTGGGAACTCGTAAGGCTGAAATCCACACCGACTCCAGTAACGTTAACGGTTTGCGGGCTGCCCTGAGCATTGTCACTAATGGTGAGAGCACCGGTGCGGGTTCCAGAAGCCGTGGGTGTGAATGTGACATTGATTGTGCAACTGGCGTTAGGGCCTAAGGTGGATGGACAGTTGTTGACTTTGACGAAATCTGCCCTGATCTCGATGTTGTTGATGGTCAACGTGGCATTCCCGGTGTTGGTCAGGGTCACAGCCTGCGCCGCACTGGAGGTTCCTACCGGTTGAGCTGAAAAAGCCAGGCTCGCGGGACTCAGGGCGGCCACCGGAGCACCTCCGGTTCCAATCAGGTTGATGACGTGGGGTGATCCTGCCGCGTCATCCTGAATCAGGATTGACCCGTTGCGGGTTCCCGCTGCGGTGGGGGTGAAGGCCACAGAAAATGTGCAGCTGCCGGCAGCCGATACGCTGGTTCCGCAGTCATCCGTCTCCGCAAAGTCTCCACTGATGACCGACGAAAGCGAGAGTTGCGAGTTGCCCATATTTCGCAAGAGCGCTGTTTGCGACTGGCTGGTCGAGCCAACCGTCTGCACAGCATACTGCAACAGGCTGGGGCTCACGGCCACCGCTGGGGCCGAGTTCGGTCCGATCTTCAGCAAGAAGGCGTCGGTGTTGCCTCCGGGCATATTTTGGAAAGCCCCTTGCGTCACCGGGAAGTCGGTTGAATCGCTGGAGCCGACAATGTACAGGTTGCCGTTGGAATCGAGAGTGACGCCAGCGGGAAACTCATCGGCGCTCCCGCCCAGGTACGTAGCAAAGAGTTGCGTACTAGCCAACGGATCAATCTCCACCAGCAAAAGGTCGCTTCCGTTCGTGTAAGGCTCGATGCCGTTGACGATACCAAACGAACTGCTCGACGTAGACGCCACCACGTAAGCATCGTTGTTTGCATCCAGCGCGATCGCTCGCGGGCTGGCATAGTTGTTGGGACCCAGGAAAGTCGAGTAGAGCAACGTCGAAGCTGCCGCATCGAACTTGGTCACGAAGGCGTAGCTGCATGCCCATCCGTAAACGCTGGGGTCGCAGATGCTGGTAGACGTAATTGGGAAAGTCCCATCACTGAGAGCGACGCCGGTGACATACGCCGAACCTGAGCTGTCTACTGTGATTGCACTAATATTTGTCAGGATGCCACTAGACTCATAGAAGTATGTGGAGTAATCGAGAGCTCCCGTGCCGCTGAATTTGCTCACAAATCCGACCATACCATTCAGTTGCGTCGAGTCTGATGTGAGGTAGGCGGCCTGCGTAGTTGGAAAATTGTAGGTGTTGGTAATGCCGGCGGCATAGGCATTGCCGTTGGTGTCCACCGCGATTCCGCTGATTGCGCTATAGGACGCAGGCCAGCAGGGAGTGCCCCCGCAGTTGAAAGCGACATTGGAATTGCCACTCAGATAGGTGGAGTAGACCAAATATGATCCATCCGGGCTGAATTTGGTCAAGAAGCCATAGGTGCCGTACATACCCCCCTGGTTTGGCGATACCGAAGCCTGATAGGCATTGGCTACGGGAAAATTACTGGATGAGGTATTCCCTGCGACGAACACGTCGCCCGAACCGTCAATGCTAACGCTGGACGGCATGTCCGAACCGTTTCCTCCGAGGTAGGTTGAATACAACAAGGAGGACCCGTCTGCTGAGATCTCCGTCAGAAAAGCATTGAAAGATCCCGGATAGGACCCCTGATAAGGATTCACAACAGGAAAATCGCTCGACGCTGTGCTGCCGGTCACGTAAACGTCGTTCGTGCTGTCCAGCACCAGTGCGTAGCCATAATCCTGGCTATTGCCGCCGATGTAATCGGCATACAGCAGGTTCGACCCGGTGGGGTCGAGTTTGGCGACAAAAACGTGCATAGCGCCGCTGGGCAGTGAGCCTAGAGTGGCTAAAGGAAAGTTGATTGAATTGCTGTATCCCGCTACGTAGACGTTGCCCGCACTATCCGTGGCAATACCCGAGGGTTGGTCATCGCCACTTCCACCCAAATAGGTGGAATACACCAATACAGGATCGATCACCAGCGGCTTGGTCTTGTCGTAACCTTGCAGGAAAAAGCCGACCCTCGTGGCATTCTTCAGCGAAAAGCCCCCACTAATCGGCAGCTTCATGTTATTGAACGTCTGGTACAGCACTGGGCTCTTAATATGGAACGCGCCCTGCTTGGTTTGCAATACGAGGTCGCCATTGGAATCCACGCTGACGCTGTCCGCGCCTTTTACATCGAACTGAATCTGCTGGGGGTCTGCTCCGGCGGCAACTTCAAAGTCATATTCAAGTTGCGAAGGATTTCCGTAATAAACAAGATCGATTCCGGGGTACACGTTCTTGTAGTGCACCTTGGCATAGGTGGCCACGTTGGTATGCCAGGTTTTGGGATCGCGCCCAATGAAGTAATTCACCTTGCCCGGTTGCTGGTCTTCACCGATCGCCGTGGGGTTGGGGTTCGCACCCACCATGTTCAGCTGTATAATTGCTTCGTTTTGCTTCTGATTCTGTGCCGATTGGGCGTTTGCCTGGGCTACATCTTTCGGGACAAACTGCGAGTGCGCCGAAAATACCATTCCACCGGAGGTCAGGAACACTACATATCCGGAACCGCGTGAGAGAAACTTCACCTGCGGATCCAGCTGTCCGACATTGCCCTCGAACGTCATGGGCAGGTTGACGAAGTTTGTCGCGGCGGTCATGGCGCCTGATTGCCGTGCGCCGCCTGTGGGAAGCTTCGCCTGCTGAGCTGCGCAGATTGCGAATGCTGTGAACAGTGTCGCTGTGCTCAGAATTGCATATGTCTTCGTTTTCATCTGAACGCTTCTCCTTAACACTTGATTCATGAAGTGAGAAAATAATCAACTGAACCAGCCTGGTCCGTCCTTGTCAGCAAAGTTGAGCCGTTGCGCAGGAGGGCGCAGCGGCTGCGACTGCGGTAAAGTCCGATCGAAACTTGGCATAGAGGAAAGGACTGCCATACCGGAATACCCTTATCGGCACTTTTTCTGGCAGGATTAGGATGGTGGCAGGTACTTTAGTGCTCACTTGTAGACTGGACAGTTGTACTAGAGGCAGATGTCAATTCGTGGCGTTTTGTCACGAATCGAGCGGCTAGCTAGGTGATCGCTTGAGGGTGCTGCCTAACTCGCGCTGGCTCGCCGGGAACCTGAGTCCTGGGCTTGCTGAGCGGCTTCCAGGAAGGCATCAAGCGCCTCGCGATCCTCGGGGAGAATCCTGATGAACCTGATCCCATTCCCCACTTGGGGATCGCAGGTAACCACGGTGGCGGCGATCAAGACGGTGGTTTCTATGGAAAGTTGCAGATCCAAATTAGTCCCGATCGGGAATGGGAAAATTGTCTCGATGTAGCAGCCGCTCAAGCTGAGATCGGAAGTGGCGCCACGAATCGGGCCGGCGCCCGCGTCAGTATGTATCTCGACCGGCACGCTCACTCTTATCCGTGCGTATTTGCGATGGTCAATCGAGTCGCTGATGCTCATGGTCCGTGGCCTCCTTTGCTGGAGTGCACATCCAAGCGCGCCATGTTGTTGGATATTTGTTTGTCTTATAGATCAAAGTCCGTCACCCCCAGCATGGGTCGGTCGCGCAACCTAACGTCGGTCCCAGGGTTGTTGCTGCGTTCGTGGGGTCCCTGAAACCCTTTAACCGCCTGGCTCTAACCATCGGCGGACGCGGCGAGAGCGCCCTGGTTACTCGTCAATAATCTGGTCATAGCCTGGCCGTCAGCGGGTCGCGAGTAAAAGTATCCTTGCGCCATTTCGCAATCGAGCTGCTTGAGCAAATCTATGTGCGTTTCCGTCTCGGTCCCTTCGGCGACGACCTTCAACCCTAGATTGTGCGCAAGCATAATAATAATCCGTACGATCTCGCGGCTTTCCGGGTCGCTGTCCATGTGGAGAATAAAGGCACGGTCGATTTTCAAGGTGTCCACTGGAATCCGGCGTAAGCGGCTGAGTGACGAGTACCCAGTGCCGAAATCATCGATGCTCAAGCGAACGCCGAGCGCCTTCAATTGCGAGAGTACGTGACCAGACTTTTCCGCATCCCCCATCGCGATCGTTTCTACGATTTCGAGCTGCAAGCAGCCTGGATCAACGCCGGTCTCCTCAAGGCATTTACGGATCTCGCTGGCCAAATCCGGTTGGGCGAAGTCCCTGGCGCTGATGTTCACGCTCATGGTCAGAGGCGGTCTTGAATGAAACTCAGTCTGCCAAGTCCGGAGATTCTGGCAGGCTTCACGCAACAGTTTCTGATTCATCGGGACTATGAGTCCAATTTCCTCAGCAACCGGAATGAACTCAATCGGTGGAACTATGCCCTCCGGACGTTGCCAGCGCGACAGGGCCTCGAAGCCGGTAATCTTGCCGGTCTGCAAGGAGACAATGGGCTGGTAGTAGACAAGGAATTCTCCGTGGTCGAGGGCCTTGCGCAGGTCCGTCTCCAGCCTCAAGCGCTTCACTGCATTCGCATGCATGGCTGTGTCAGACACCTCACAACGAGCCTTTCCTGTCCTCTTGGCGCGGTACATGGCTATATCCGCGTCGCGCACCAGATCCTCCGCGCGCGTGTGAGGGCTGGTGCTGGAGGCAATCCCGATGCTCGCGGAAATCACTATTTGCTCCTGGTTCACTACAAAGGGAGCTGCCAGTTCCTTTTGGACTCGTTCCGCAACGCGTACGGCTTCAATGGGGTCCCGGATGTCGTCCAGGAGAACGGTGAATTCATCGCCACCGAGTCTGGCCAACGTATCGTCATTGGCAGGCCGGTCGGGTACGCCGCTCATCCGCGGACGCGAGACCATGTCGGCTCGCCGCACAGAGTCCTTCAATCTTTGCCCGACTTGGATCAGTAGCTCATCGCCGGCAGTGTGTCCCAGGCTGTCATTGATGATCTTGAACTCGTCGATATCAATGAGCAGCACTGCGAATTTGTAGTTCGAGTGCCTTTTGGAAAGGGTTAGCGCATGTTGCAACCGGTCCAGAAACAGAGCGCGGTTGGGCAGGTCCGTGAGCCCATCGTGAAACGCATTGTGCACCAGCATCTCCTCGGCTCGTTTCCGCTCAGTGATGTCGCGATTCACGATTACCAGTTTGTCGGTCTCGCCCCTTGCGTTTCGGACTGCGCACGCGGTCGACTCCAGAGTGCGCCAGGAACCGTCTTTGTGGCGTATCCGATATTCCACCCGCTCTCCCTGGCCGCTCACGCGGGCTTTTTCCGCAGCCTGCAATACTCGCGGGCGATCGTCGGGATGAATTTGTTCGATCGAGGAGGAGGCTTTCAGTTCCTCGGGAGAATATCCAAGTACCTTTTGATAGGAGGGGCTGTTGTAGAGCCGGCGGCCAGTGCCGTCGACCAGCGCGATCATATCGGCGGCATTCTCGCTAATGAGATGAAAAAGCTGGTCTCGCTCAGCCAGCTGGCGTCGAACGCGCTGCAGTTGCAGGTGCTGAAAAATTGCGTATAAGTCGAAGAGTAATACAAGACCTGCCAGCCCGCGTACCCATTCCCTAAGATCAAACCAGTACGAAGCGTCGGTCTCCCGATTAAGCCAGGGGAAAGTGAACGAGATGATCCCCAAGGTTAATGCCAGTGTTATGGCGACGGCGAACGCCCACAGCCACCATTCGCGACCCTCGATCCGACGCATCTCGGTCGGAATCGCCTCTGGGCTGCTCCGGCCCACTTGTTGGAATGATTCCTGACTCATGCGGTCCAACTATTCTCCTGCAACCCCTGCGGATTCTAGCCCGCAGACGACCGTTGGTAAACGTGATAGCCGGGGAGGGACGGCGCGCAATGTACGGTTGTCTGCGCGGCTTCCTACCCGGCCAACTGCTCTGACAAGAGCCGGAATTGAGCGAAGGGCAACAAACAAGAGTGAAGCACCCAAATAAAGCTTGCTTTTCATTTGTCCTCACAGCTTCGGCCTTCTTTAAATTCCTATGTGATAACCCAGACTGGCGAGCAATCTGCACAGTTCTTATCGGCACACAGCGCCAAAGAGTACGAACGAATCGCAAGGAGAAAGTACTTTAGTACTGTCGAGTCTGATATGCGCCAGAAGCCGCAGATACCGGTACGATCCCTGTCTCGGCATCTTCGTTGATCTCGTTCGCCCCAAGGTGCCTGCGCAGCTTCGCTAGGGCAGCAGAATGAATCTGCGAGATTCTTGACTTCCTCACGCACAAGATGGAAGCGATCTCCTGCATCGTCAGTTGTTCGAAGTAGTACAGAGAAAGGATCCGCTTTTCTCTTTCGGGCAGGTTGGAGATTGCTTGTGCCAGATGTTGCCTCACCTCAGACTGCAGACACTGTGCAAACGGGCTTTCCTCAGACTTAGCTGGCGCAGACTCGACTAGATCACGAGTTTCTGCACGATCTGGCCCAGACGCAACTTGCCGGTCCACCGATTCCAGGCCGCGAAGAGTCCTCGCGAGCTTTCTTAGATCCGCCAGGTCCAGTCCCATTTTGTGCGCGATTTCATCTTCGGTTGGTTGGCGACCCAATCTCTGCGAAAGCTGTTCGGAAACTGCGTTTAGCTTATGGCTTTTGGTGCGCAGCCTCCGGGACGCGCGGTCGAGCTTCCGCAGACTGTCGAGGATTGCACCCCGAATACGAAACTGTGCGAATGTCTTGAATTGTACGTTTTTTGTGGAATCGAACTTCTGTGCTGCTTCGATGAGTCCTAGGACACCAGAGTGGACCAGGTCCTCAAAGGGCACAAACACGGGGAGGCGTTCGTGTATTCGTCGAGCAATGAAATGCACCTCGGTCAATTGACTTAAAACAAGTTCATCGCGTTTGTCGCGGTTCAGTGAAGCGCGGACATATGGAATTTCTGGCGATGTCATTTGTCTTTGTGCCCTCGGTGTCGCCGTCTATTCAACAGCAATGAAATCTGGAAGGATTTGCTTACTTCTCGCACTAACAAGACACGATTAGAACTGCTGCGTTGTTTTGTGAGCTCCACAGAAAACACTACGGCAATTAGAGTGCCTTAATAATGCGACCTATTGATCTTTATCAAACCGAAGCGCTTATCCTAATTACACTAGGAAGGGCCGCGAGATGGTTACCGGACAATTGCTAGAAACATGTCTTGAATCTGGACATCCGAGGCTAAGATGGTCAATCCCAGGATGGGACGGTGACCAGTAAGGGAGAAGGGAGGAGGAATTGAGTCCGGCACTAATTGGGCAGAGACTGACGTAGCCTCGGCAGTCTGATGGTGCTACGACAGTGAGGGGCATCGCATGGTAGGCGTTCCACGACCCCTTAAGCGGAAAGGTCGTTCTTGTGGGCGGTCTGGCGAATACGCCGGGCCAGCATGACGTATATCGTTGCCCGACTGACGCCGAGGATTTCCGCCGCTCGGGCTTTGTTGCCGTCGACCAGTTTCAGGACGTACTCCAAGTGGTGGGACTGGACTTCTTCAAGCGTCATGAAGGGGGTGGCCACGTCTGGTCTGGCCATCTGCACGCGTACGGCCTCGGGCAAGTCCACATCACGGATAATCTTTCCCTGAGCCATGATACAAGCGTTCCCGATCACGTTTTCCAGTTCCCGCACATTTCCCGGCCACGAGTGCCGGGTTAGGAGAATCTGAGCGCGTCGCGAAATCCCGTTGAGTCTTTTGCCGTATTTGGTCGAGAAATGTTGCAAGAAGTGTCGCTGCAAGAGCGGCAGGTCTTCCTTTCGGTCGGCGAGAGGTGCGAGTTGGATTTCGATCATGGATAATCTATAGAACAAGTCCTCTCGGAACTGCCCTTTGGAAGTAAGTTGTCGCACGTCGCGGTTAGTAGCAGCAATCACATGAACATCAACTGTTGTGGTGACAGGCGATCCAACCCGCTGTAACTCTTGACTTTGAAGAATACGGAGCAACTTGGACTGGGCTGTCAACGATAATTCACCAATCTCATCCAAGAATAGGGTGCCGCGGTTGGCGTATTCAAAGAGGCCCGCTCGATCATGGGTTGCACCTGTGAAAGCTCCCTTCACGTGTCCAAACAGTTGACTTTCCAGCAGAGTTTCCGTCAAGGCCGAGCAGTTGCAAACCACGAACTTTTCACGGGAACGAGGACTGAGGTTGTGGAGCGCCCTCGCGATCAGTTCTTTCCCGGTTCCGGTGGGACCGGTTATCAGCGCGGTCTGAAACAGAGGGGCAACCCGGCGGACCCTTGAAAACACTTCCAGCATTCTTGGACTTCGACCCACCAATCCCTGAAACTGATAGGCTTCCAGCAGTTCGTTGTCGAGTTCCTGGGTATGTCGTCGCGCTTCTGCTTGCGCAATGAAGCCCGAAACCAACTGGCGCACTTTGGAGGGTTCCAATGGCTTAGTGAGCAGGTCACTGGCCCCTCTTGCAGCCGCGGCCAGAGCCCCGGTCTGGGTCCAGCGATCGGTCATGAGAACCACTTCGAGCGCGGAATCGTCCGCAAACAGGCTGTGCAACGGCGCTTCCCCGTCATCCAATTCTGCATCCAAGAGGACCATTTGGGGTAGAAACTCGCGATGAAAACTAATCCCCTCAGCCCGGTCGCCTGCTCTCAACACCGCTACGGGTAAGCCCAAGAGTGCGCGGCTAAGGTCTGCGGCTACTCCAACATCATGATCGATCACCAATACAAAATAGACAGGCTCCGACATCAACGGCCTCTTAAAGCGACACGCTTTTCGGAACATGGCCTGGACCCGATGCAATCATGCCAACGAACCGCGGCGTGTCGCCAAGCAAAAACCCTCGCTTGCGCCGCGGAGAATACTTGCCAACTGCACCATCCAACATCCGTACAGATCGCCAGACCTAACACGACCTTTGTCCCTTAGCAGCAGGAACGCGTCTTCCATGGTCCGCTGCGTATCTCTGAAGTGGAGTACCAATTCTGGACCTCGAGAATCATTTCCGGAACACGGGTACCGCTGTGCGCCTAAATCGT
>Ga0181515_1341227_pt1 | contig 26809 bp, 28 predicted proteins | sample PEATcosm2014_Bin_11_FD_127748 | JGI IMG/M metagenome (GOLD analysis project Ga0181515, IMG submission 127748) | Metatranscriptome of peatland microbial communities from MTU Mesocosm Facility, Houghton, MI, USA - PEATcosm2014_Bin23_30_metaT... | ecosystem: Environmental > Terrestrial > Soil >... | reverse complement strand
CTCACCTTGCCGTTGGCAGTGGGCGCGTAGCTCAATTGGCAGAGCAACTGACTCTTAATCAGTAGGTTGTAGGTTCGATTCCTACCGCGCTCACCACTTTTCATTGCAACCACAAGACTTACGCCGCACTCTCGCCCTCTTCAGGCTGCTTCGGAGTGGTTGGTAGCAAATCGTTTGGTAGCAAATCCCTGCCTAACAGCTTCTTGCTCGCTACGCGCAGACCCGCACGGATGTCCTCGGCGCTCGCTTTGTCGTAGACGTTCATCGCCAGATCGACTTTGCTGTGACCGAGGGTGTCCTCATTCACGACTGGGTGGACGCCAGCACGACGTAAGGTGCGCGACAAAGTGTGCCGGAAATCGTGCCAACCGCCGATCTGCACACCGACCGCCGCTGCCGCTGGTTTGAGGTAGCCCATCCGTGCGGGCGCACGATGTACTGGTTCTGCACCGCGAAGTTGAGCGTCTTTCTTAAGACAGTTCGCATTGAGCGCAACGAGCTTTCAGAGTAGCGTTCCGCCTGCTCGTTAAGAAAATTGACAACATCCTTACGCTGGATATCACCAATCTTCTTCTTGTTGAACTTGCGGAAGTAGGCTGACAGAGCTTCTTTGTAATGCTCAAACGTCGTCTGCGACTTCTCTCGAATTCCGGGGCCGTCCGTCTCTTTCCATTCCTCGACCAACTCGGCGAACGAACTATCCCCGTCAACAATCGCTTTCCATAGTTGACGCCGTCACTGGAGTTAATGTGGTCGCTATCACGAAGCTCTCGAAAGAGCACTTCGCGGATCCATTCGCTAAGTCGGAGGCCGTGCTGTACCGCCGCTTATTCGAGCACAGTCTCAGTCTCGGCCTGCGCGGGGCCAGCGGCAATCAGCAGGACCAGAGAAAGACTAACCTCGTCACCTAGTAGGATGTCGGGCGGCGAGCAGTGGCGGTATGGTTGGCGGAGGGCGGCGGTGCCTGGTCGCTTGTTCGTAACCGTAGCCGATCTCGACCAATAGCTTCTCGGACCATGGTCTGCCGAGGAATTCGATGCCCACCGGGACGCCGAGCGGGGCCGTCGGAGTTGGGGATGAATATCCGCCGGGTACGACGATGGAAGGAAAGCCGGTCACTGATCCAAGAACGCCGTATCAACATGACCGTCCCCAACATCAAAAGGCGCATGAATTTCATAGGAACTCCCATCGCGGGTAATTTTTAGTCACCGGGCTGGATACGCTCTCTCTTCATTTTGCCTCAGTCCTGTCCTGTTCAGTCTGTATTGCGTGCGTTCGGATTTCCACGCTCGAAGCCGCACTACTTGGGCGGCGTATGTTCAAAAGGAAGCTTGGTGTATCGCGCCTTCTCGATCTCGATCACGAGCGCCACTCTTCCCTCGGGACTCCGAAACGGGAACGGCTTGCCCGTGTATTTGTGCGAGATGGGGTCCATGTACTTGAAGTCGCCATCAGAACGGCGCTCGACCACGCGGCCTCGAAGCTGGATCTCCTGATACGGGTCGTGGAAATCGACGATCGAGAGTGCGACCCGAGGATCGCGTCGTGTGTTCTTCGCTTTGAGTGAGCCTTCCCCAGTGCAAATCAGGATGCGGTCACCTTCGCGACCCACCCAAACGGGTACGCTCTGCGGCGAACCGTCAGGCATGAGAGTGGCGAGATGGGCGAAATTGGGGCCATCGAGCAAAGCTCTGATTTCGTTGGAAAGAGGAATCGCCATAAAAATCCTCGTGCGGAATTGATGAACAAATCTATCACTTCATTTGGTGCTGGCGTCGCATCACGCTGACCTGTTTTCGCCGCGAAAGTCGGTAGCGCCCGCACATTGGGAGATTATGGCATGAGTGGGGGCTTACCTCGCACGGCACGGCCCAAGAGTGCTCGACAATTTCATTCGTATGACGTTCGAACTCGTTCGCTACGATGCCGCTCGCAAGGCCATCGCCGCCGCTCACCGCGTCGATGGTCCGTGCCCGGAATCTCATTGCTATTGCTGACACAGAGGACTAGGCTTAAATCGCTTGAACTGCGAAGACATCGCCGACTATTTGGAAGTCAACCAACACGGAGGCGAATACTTCGCCTGCGCTGCCCACACCAGCAGTGAAAGACATGCCGCAGTTCTGCCGAAGGGCACACCCAATAGCGAGCCACACCGGAGCCGACCTGCTGCCTAGTCCTGCTCCGAATCGTTATGGCTAAAATGACTAAACTCTACGTTCATGGCGAACCCGTAGCCGATTACGTTGGCCGCAGTACGAATCCGGGAGACGCCGAGGTCACTTATCGCCTGATGTCGGACGGCGTGCTCCTGAAGCAAACGGTTTGGACTCGGTACAGTGCCTGTGCTGGAGCACTATTACTAGCGTCACTTGGATTCCGGTTGCCACTCGAGTATGAACGCTGACACAAGCATAGCTACAACTGGTGAAAAATCCCCATATCGCTCATTGACAGAGGTTCTGAGCGCTAACGCTTGTTCTCGACACTTATTCGTCTCCCACCGAGCTGGAGCGCACAGCGCTGCTCCAGCCCGGTGATCCCAAGGAAAAGACTCGCTGCGATCAGGCGGCGAGGGCCTTCTCGAAGTGCTCGCAGAGGGTGGTCTCCACCATGTAGTACTTGAAGGTGATGGGGGTTGTGAGATACGGCTTGAGGATTTCCTCGACTTTCGGGAACCACTCCCGCTCGTAGCGCTCCGCATCCTTCTTCTCAGTCCACAGGCTGATGGTGATCACCTTCTCGTTCTTGATCTCGGGGAAGAAAGGCAGCATTTCCAGGAAGCCATGCTGCTTGTTCAGAATGGGCAGCACCTCGTTCTTGACGACCCGGATGAACTCCTCTTTCTTCTCCAGCTTCGGGACGAACTCCTGAATACGTGCAAACATGATGAACTCCTTTCGAGTTGCAATGAAGCGTTGGACTGAAAGTTAAAGCACAGGGTCACAAGGCCGACCCGCGGCCCGTGGGGGGAAGCGGGGCGGGATTGCAGTAGATGAATGCTTCGCCTCAAGGGGTGCTGCGTCTCAACGGGCGGGAACTGCTCTTCGGAGAGGCGAGGCGATGATTCGCCGATAAGTGTACTGCTTTGGCGAATCTCTGCAAGAGGCAGGCATCACCGTTCAGTGTGATGTGATTCCGCACGCGGGAGGCCATGTGAGAGTCCTGATTGCGCCAACTACTCACACCTTCGAGTGACGGTGCGTGCGAAGGAATTCTCAGGGAACCTAAGGGCCGCGCGTGGAAGCTACTCAGATGAAGGTCGGCCACATTCGGCAGTTGAATCGCCTCTCTGCGACTTCGAGGTTGCGGTATAGTGATCGGAAAAATGAACACCTTCCAATTATCCCTTTCCGCGTTAACTTTGTTGTTCGCGGCGAGTTTCGCTCACGCTGCACCCTACCAATACTTTCGCATCGGGAACAAAAACGACATCCAAACTCAGCCCGCTGCCGGTACTGCCATGATGGGCGGCGGCAGCGATCTTGACGAAGCGTTTCGCTGGCTTTGTCAGAAGGGCAAAGGCGGTGACTTCCTCATCCTGCGTGCGAGCGGGAGCGACGCCTATAACTCCTACGTCAACGGATTGTGCAAACTGAACTCCGTGGCAACGCTCGTTATTCCCGATCGCCAGGCCGCGCAGGATCCAGCGGCGGCCGAGATCATTCGCCAGGCGGAAGTGGTATTCATTGCCGGCGGCGATCAGGCCCATTACATCTGCGCCTTCAAAGGCACTCCCGTCGAGGACGCGATCAATGCGAATCTTGCCGCCGGCAAGCCGATCGGCGGCACCAGCGCCGGCCTCGCGGTGCAGGGCGAATTTATCTACGGCGCGCTTGGAGACAAGCCCGACGACCACGATCTCGTTTCCAGAGATGTTCTGTCGAATCCTTACGTCGAGCGCGTAACGCTGATTCGAGGATTTCTAAAGATTCCGCATCTGGAGAACCTCCTGACCGATTCTCATTTCACGAAGCGTGACCGCATGGGCCGCACTCTGGGCTTTCTGGCCCGCATTATGCAAGATGGATGGTCGAAGTCTCCGCGCGAAGTTGCGATTGACGAAAAATCGGCGGTGTTGGTCGAACCCGACGGCCAGGGAACCGTAGTGGGAAGCGGGAAAGGTGCCTACTTTCTTCGGCCCACGCGGAAGCCCGAGACTTGCAAGAAAGGCGAGCCGCTCACTTTTCAGGGAATCAGCGTCTACAGAGTTCCGGCCGGTGGGCATTTTGACCTCACATCGTGGACAGGAGATGGCGGAACGGCTTATTCTCTCTCGGTCGAGAAAGGAAAGATCGACAGCACGCAGGCCGACCATGCCATTTATTGAGAACTGATAACCTTCGTGCGATGGAGAAAACTGTTCTGCTATCGCCGTTGACTGCGCTTACATTTCCTGGCGAGACTCCCTTGCTAGAAGTTGGGGATTCAAGTACACCATGAGCAGACTGCCACCACTTCCGTTCGAGCGCGACAATGTTTGAGCAACGGAGTTTTCTCGTCGACGCGGGCAAACTTGAAACCGGTCTGTGATTTTCTTCCTGTGAGCTGACTCACCGACACCGTTCATGTTCCTGCTCAGGATGTAGGATCGAAAGTCTAAGGAGTACCTATGAAGGCTATTCGCCTTGTCACCCTCGTCATTCTTATGTTCTTGGTCCTTGAGCTGTCCCTGATGGCCCAGACCTCGCAGGGTAGAATTCTGGGCACGGTTGTTGACCTGTCTGGCGCGGTTGTGCCGCAAGTCAGGGTGACGGTCGAGAACACGGCCACTGGAGTGAGCCGCACCGTGGTCACAACCAGCGCCGGTGACTACACGGTGCCGAACCTCGATCCCGGCATGTATACGATTTCTGTGGAGGCGGCAGGGTTCAAGAAAACCGTGAGCACTCCGATCCTGTTGGAAGTTTCGCGCGAGGTGCGCGTCGAGTTGAAACTGCAACCGGGCATGGTGACCGAAACGATGGTGGTCACGGCGGAAGGCGCCTTAGTCGACACCACCAACACGACGCTGAACGGCGTGCTTTCGAATAAGGCGATCTCCGAATTGCCCGTACAGGGCCGCGACTTTCAGAATCTGCTGGAACTCCATCCTGGGGTACAGCGTACGCCCGGCGGCGGCTTTCACTCGGTTACCTCAAACGGGAATCGGCCCGATGACAACAATTTTTTCATTGACGGCGCTGACGACAACGACGCGTATTACGGCGAAACCGTGGTCAATGACGCCGGCATTCAGGGCACTCCAGCAAGCTTTTTGCCGCTCGATGCCATCCAGGAATTCAACACTCAGGAGAGTCCTTCGGCGGATTATGGCGTCAAGCCCGGCGTGGTCATGAACATCGGCATCAAATCCGGTACTAATGATATCCACGGGACAGCCTATTACTTCACCCGCAATTCCGCTTTCGACGCTCGTAACTATTTTGACCCTGCTCCCTCTCCGGTGGCTGCCCTGTTGATGCACGAGTTCGGAGCATCGTTGGGTGGCCCCATCAAGAAGGACAAATGGTTCTACTTTGTCAATTACGAGGGGATTCGCGACAAAGTCGGCAATCCCGGGCTAACCGATAGCCCAGTGACGGCGTCGCTTGCCAGTCAATTGGGCGGGATTGCGAACTCCGACGGGAGTCCCAATTCAGCCCTTTACAGCGTTCCAGATGCGATTGCCTACTACAGTATTCCCGCCGCCGTGACCTATTGCCAGCAGAATACCAGCGGGACCTGCGCGGTGAATCCGCTCAGCGTTCAATTGGTAAACTTGTTTCTACCGAATCCGGGATTTACTTTAACGCAATCCGATCCAGCCGGGATCAATTTTGACTTCAACAACAAGAACCGGGGTGACAACCTGGTCGCCAAGACCGACTACACGCTAAACTCGCATAATGTTCTGAGCGCCCGCTTCATCTACGCGAATACTGATCAAACCGAAGAAGATACGATACCATTGCGGCCGGAGTGGCTTTCGACCACCAGCCCAACTACGCAGGTGTTCGGTGTGAGCCTGGCTTCCACATTCGGTTCCGCTTGGTCAAATGATCTTCGCTTCAGCTACAACCGGTTCAATGAAGCCATTTTCCCGGTCGACCACAACGTCAATCCGCTGACCTATGGCCTCAATACCGGCGTCACCGATCCGCAGCTATTCGGGTTCCCGCGCATTAGCCCCGGGTTTCAGTTCGACTATATGGGCGGCAATTCGAGCTGGCCCTTAGAGACTACCCCCAGTAAGACGGACAGCTTTTCCGATACTGCCAATTACATTCGCGGCAAGCATTCCATCCGTTTCGGTGGATCTTTCCGCTACGGCGACGTCAATTACTATCGCGCGACTGAAGGAAGAGGCCGCGTTGATTTCAGCGACCTTACAGACTTCATGGATGGCAACGTACACCGATGGGAGTTCCTCTATGGGGATCCCGCGCGTAACGTAAGCCAGAAGTCCTTCGGCTTTTTCGCGCAAGACAATTACCGGGTTCGCTCCAAAGTGACTCTGAACCTGGGCGTGCGCTACGACATCACCGACCCAATCAAAGACTCGCGTAATCTACTGGCTAACTACGTGCCGACATCGCCGTCGGGCATCGTCCAGGTAGGCCAGGGCATCAGCTCTCCGTATCCAACCAACTACAACAATCTGTCGCCACGCGTCGGCGTGGTTTGGGACGTCTTCGGAACCGGCAAGACGGTGTTTCGATCCGGGTACGGCATCATCTTCGAACAGCCGTCGATCCGAACCTTCATGTTCAACGGGGGCGGTCTCAACCTCAACCCGAGTGGTGTTCCGTATGTCGATCAGAATGGCAATCTGCAATCGCCCAAAGGCACGATTACTTCATTTCTCCAGGAATCCAATGACGGAAGTCTGATCAACTGGAGCTCCGCGGGCCCCATTTTCCCCTCCTCCGCCGGCAACCAGTGCAGTATCAATAGCCAGTGCTCTCTGTTTGCCGTCGACCAACACCTGAAGACTCCGTATGTAATGAATTGGAACCTGAATGTGCAGCAGGAATTGACAAAGTCGACGCTGCTGCAAATCGCCTACGTTGCGAACCACGGCGTGAAGCTCTACAGCATCACCGATATCAACCAAGTCAATCCAAATTCACCGCTGGAAAGCGATCCCAACAACCCCAATTTTTGTGACTTCTGCGAGGAATACGGACGCCCGCTCGTAAGCAACTGCCCCGCGTCGGCATTCGGAGGACAAGGTACAGGTGGACCGTGCTTTCCCTATCTTGGATTTCTCGACTACCTCAGCAATCATTCGGATTCAAATTACAACTCGCTGCAAGTTACATTGACCAAGCGCTATTCCCACGGGCTCTATCTGCTCGCGGGCTACACCTGGGCGCATGCGATCGATACTGCGGGCGCGACCAGCAATCTTGCCGGCGTGCCCCCGAATAGTTTGGATTACGTGGAGGAGCGCGGAAACGGCGACTACGACATCCGCAATCGCTTCACGCTTTCCGTGACCTACGATTTGCCATCCTTGAAGACGAAATGGCAAATGCTGGAGGGCTGGCAAGCCACAAGTATTGTGAACCTGCAAGGCGGTGAACCCTTCACGCTGGGGGACTACTCCGACGATCTCAGCCTGACGGGCGAGTATAACGACCGCTGGAATATGACTGGTCCGGCAAGCAATATCCACTGGTCGCCGACGACAACGATTCCTTACATCGATCCAACCCAGTTCAATACATTTACTGACAGCCAGGGTATCCAACACACCGCCAGCGGCGCGAACCCGGAAGCTCAGCTCTGCGTAAATCAAGCCTTTGCGACCGGAGGACAGTCGGCGGCCGACCAGCTCATTGGCAATCCTGCCTTCGCCAATACCTACGGCTTTACGAATACTGCCGGCGGCTGTTACGTGTCTGGTAACACTGTGATTACACCTCCGGCGCCGGCCACTCAGGGCGACATGCACCGAAATATTTTCCGCGGACCTGCGTTCGCGAACTGGGACTTCTCTTTCGCCAAGGTCTGGAAGTTGAATGAGCGAGTGAAATTGCAGTTCCGCGGCGAAGTCTTCAACATTTTGAATCACACCAACTTCGACGTCTTCAGCATGAATACGGACCTGTCCAGTCCGTCCTCGGTCGGCTTGGTCGTTTTCACGCCCGACGTCGCCTCTTCCAACCCCGTCATTGGTTCCGGCGGCTCGCGTCATATTCAGTTGGGAGCGAAAATTATCTGGTAAGGCTTGAGAGCTAGAAATCCGGGTTTTTGGGCAAGTCTCATGCAACCCCGTCAATGAGCGCTATCGGGATTTATCGCCGACTGTCCGACACTCCAAGGAAATCCCCGGCTGGATTTCGTTCTCCCCATCACACCGAATGGTCACCACCGGCGGCAATTCGAACGGATTGGGCGAATCGAAGTGTTACCGGGATGCTGGCCAACGCGGGTCAAGGACATGGGAAAGTTTGCGCTGCATGCTGCGGATTGCAGTCCGTACGCAGTGCTCATTACGTAGAAATGCCGCGAGCCATCCCCACTCTAAGAGCCGTCCCCACTCTAATAGGGCGCATCACCCTTCACCGTTGTGCGATGCAGGTGGCGCCGAAATTGCTCCGGACAGCCGTGGGCCAAGTGAATCGTGCATCGATTGTCCCAGAAAACGAGGTCGTGATCTTGCCAGCGGTGGCGGTAAACGAAACACGCTGTCGTACTATGCGTGAAGAGGAATTCGAGCAGTTCCCGGCTTTCCGCGCCAGCGAGGTCGAGAATACGCGACGTGAAGCCCTCGTTCACGAACAGCGCCCGGCGGCCAGTTTCCGGATGAATACGCACGACAGGATGTACGACCTCGCGCACTTCTTTTTTTTGGTTTTCGGTGAGGGGTGGCCGCCATTTCGATCCGCTGAAGCGCTCATAGCTGTGGTTATACGAATGCACCGCGCGCTTTCCTTCGATTCGCTGCTTGATCACGGCGGGCAAAGCATCGTAGGCGGCGTACAAATTGGCAAATGAGGTATCGCCACCCTCCGCCGGAAGCTCCAAGGCGTGGAGCAGGGAACCTAGGCTTGGTTCGGGCGTGTAAGAGAGGTCGGAATGCCAGATGGTACCTGCGTCCCCGAGCCCGATGGGCTCGCCGTTCTCAATGACGTTGGAAATTCGAAGAATCTCCGGATGCCCCGGGAGCAAGTATTGGCTCAGAATGTGAATCATCAAAGGCCCGGAGCGCCGGCTAAACTCAATATGCTGTTCGGGCGTGATGTATTGTGCGCGAAACACCAGTAGACCGTTGCTTTCAAGGAAGGCACGGTGCACCGCGGCGAACGTCTCATCATCCAGAGGTCGTGATAGATCAAGGTCGAGGATCTCGGCGCCGAGCGCCGCGTCGAGCGGGTGAAGTCGAAAAACTGTGCCTTCTGTCATTTCTGGATTTCCAAACGCCGCCCACTCGCTCCACTGGGGAAGACGACCATCAGTGGCAGACTGCCAGAGCCCGTTCAATGCAGTCCGAGAATAGCACTTCGCTCATCGCTGGAGCGCCGCGCAATGACTCCTATATCGGCCAAATGGGCTAGTTCGAGGCACAGCTCGTACTGCAATCGGTCGTTGACGACGCCACATTAAGTGTCTGCAACTTTAGTATAGGACCGGTACCGCTGCAACCGGCTGATAGCCCTCAACCCCATTCGCCAACAGGTGTCAATGAGTGAAATTGGGTGTTGTGACCAGGCCATAGCGCTCAAAACCCTCAGTCGCCGGGTCAATGAGTGTTATCGGGGATATTTCGCCAGTTAAGGTCCTGCCAGGCTTTGCACTGTTGCTCTTGGCGATCAACGCAAATCAAGATGTGATTCTTGTCACTGACAGGACGTGCTCATTCGTGTGAAATATCAAAACATCCCGCCTCACCGAAGAGCAGGTCCTACTACGGTGCGGCACACCCCCTGAGGCGAGACGAACGTCGGCCCCTGCTTCCGTCCGTGAAGGAGGTCTGCTATGACGGGCAAGTCCACACGTAATTATTTTCTCAGCGTTGTTGCGGCTACTATCGCAACTCTGACTCTGCTGACTCTGTTGATCGCGGCCGCCCTGAAATTAGGGTAACTGGAAGCGCAAACAAAGGGGAGGGACGACTATGATTATTGACGGTGAGTGGGTAATGAAGTCTGCGCGCATCGGTGCATTACTCGGTGGTATTGCCGGGTTTCTCTATGGAACCTACATGATGGTGACCAGCCACGCTCTCAATTGGACAGGTGTATCAGACGCCATGGAGACAGTTGTCGTTGTGCTTGTAAGCACGGCCATGATAAGTAGCCTTTGTATTGCTATTGGTTGGGTGGCTGGACTGCTCTTAGGCATCGCTGCGTCCCCCTTTCGCTCATTCGCCGCACCTTCCGGCCCAAGCAAGCGAGTTGTGTGATGACAAAACCCAATGGTTACGCTCCGAGGGTGAATGACGCTGTTCTTTTTGAAGATAGCGATCACAGGCTCATTGTGGTTCACGTGGATGACAGCAGAAGGACGGCTGCACTGAAAACGATTACTGGACCGGTCATTCTTTACGAAAATGTCCCGTGGGCAAAGCTCTCCTACGCTGACTCGTAGGTTCTGGCACAACTTCCGCCGCGCCCAGCGGAGTGACGGTTCCTTGCAAAATCAGACAGCATTCCCGCTGTTCAAGGAGCCAGTATGGCGAACGATCGACCTCTGCCCACCAAGTCCTCTGCAAAGTCGCCTTCCCATGACGGTGACACAAACCATATCTGCCGCGGAGTCGGACGCGCGACGTCCACGTATTCGTTGTGGCGTCATACCCTCGTTGTCGCCGGTGGCCCCTCCCCCGTTGGTCGCTCCGTCAGCGGCCACAATCGTCGTTCCGAGCAGGCCGGCGAGGGCTCCGACTTTCCGTTCAGCAGCGGCGCCTCGCCGATGGCCTGCGAAGCAGTTCGGAACGGAGTCAATGAGTGTAATCGGAGTGGCTGTTGAAAAACTCCCTTTTCGTCCCAATTAGCCAAAATTTGGGGGATAGAAAATGTTTTGCGGGCAACGGAGCAGGTAATTCTTTTGACCTCGTAGATTCAAAGACTTATAAACTCCGCCGGTGAAAAGGGGTTTTTGGGCAGTTCTGACGGCGCGCTGATGGAGTTAACATGTGGCTCACTCGGCGGCGACGAATTTCCCCCAAGCGGACTTCTGGCCCGGAATCGTTTTCAGAGTACCGCAGTATAGACCCAGCGCCGGCATTGCGTTTTGTATGTTGCATTTGCAACACTCCTATGTTGTAATAGCAACATAGAGGTACCCCATGAGCGAAATCCTGGAAGCGCTCTTCCATAGGCGAGCAGTGAAGGCCTTTGAGCCGGTCGAAATTCCGCAAGTACTGCGTGAACAAATCCTCGACGCAGCCCGCTATGCTCCCTCCAGTTTCAATTCGCAACCGTACCGGTTCTTTTGGGTGGAATCGTCGCCCAGAAAGGCAGCCGCGGCGAAACTCTGCCTTGGACAGATGCCTGCGGCAACGGCGTCGGCGCTGGTGGTTGCGGTGGCCGACATCGGGTCGCTGCGAGCGACCTCCGAAGCCCAGTTGGCGTGGATGCGCAGGAGCGGCGTCAGCCACGCCAAAGTCCGAGACTACGAGCGGACGGCGAAGATCGGCAGGATCCTGTTCATGCCAGGACCGTTCGGCATTTTTGGCGCCGTCAAGTGGACGCTTTTTCGACTGCTGAATTTGTGGAAGACGATCGGGATGCCACCAGTGTTTCGTCATGACTTGTTAAAGTGGGCGACGAAGAGTACATCGTTAGCCTGTCAGAATCTGATGATTGCCGCCGAAGCGCTGGGACTCAACACGTGCCCCATGGAAGGATTCGATGGCCGCAGACTCTCCAGATTTCTCGGGCTGTCAACCCGGTATCATGAAATTGTGATGGTGATTGCGATCGGGAAGAAATCGCCTGCTTATGCAGAACCGCCTCAGTGGCGGCGACCTCTCGATGCCACGGTAACTGTCCTGTGATCGACCGTACTATGATCACCGCTCCAAAGAAAGATATTCCTCAGGACATCCTAAGGAACTCAGTACTTGCCCATGTTGCTGCAGCCTATTTTTCCGTCGGGAAGAGACTTGAAAGAAAGACTCGGTGCTCTGCGACTCGTGGCTTCATCCTATCCACACTCCGGGGCGGTGCCGCGCTCAATCAGAATCAAATCGCCACACTTCTCGGTTTCGACCGAACTGTCGTGCACCGAGCCATCAAGTCAATGGTTCAAGAAGGCCTTGTGTCGGAGAGAAAAGCAAAATCAGGCAGAGCAATTCACGTTACGTTGACGCCAAAAGGCCACAGATACAGGAAACGCCTGATCAATGCGAGGATAGCCGCTGACGATAAACTCCGAAAAGAACTGACTCCGGAAGAACGCACAACATTTCTTCGACTCTTGAAGTTGATTGCCGACTTAGAGTTCTAAGACTGCGCCGCCTCCATTCTGGATGGGTTGTGGCCTACGCGCACTGTCCAGATACGGGCTTCGGGGAAGTCACTAAACGAGGGCGGCGGATGGTTTCGTCGCTAGCCTTGGTCCTTTGCCCCCGACCGGAGGCGATAATTCAGCTCGTTGAACGGTACCGGACAGAGCGAATGCCTAAGCGAAGTGTTTTGATCGAGATTGCCGTCCGTTCAGCTACGAGTCTCAACTTCTGCGGACGGCCTCAGCCTTCCGCAATGCATCGACCTGGTCGGCAACTCCGTAAGGGCCCCCAATTTACGAGACTTACGACTCCCATTTTCGACCCATAAGAAATTCCAGGTACTGCGGGTCCTGTTGAACACTATGCTTCCTTTCGGTTTCTGTGCTCTCACTACTGCCTCCTCTCAGTGAGCACAGTTGGCGGCTTGGATGGTATCACGGGAGATGAGAGTAGGGCAGAATCTAGATCTTCCTTGCGGAACCTCCAGATGCGACGCTTTGTGCAAGAGAGCGCGTAAGCCTGCAGCTTCCCTTGTCGAACCCACAACAGAAGGGTCCGCGGCTTCACCTTGAGGTAAGCGGCGGCTTCCAAAACCGTGAGCCAATCGGATTGAGGGATCGTCGCCACTTGTCAGTCCGAGTTGTTTGAACTTTTGTGTCCACAACAGAGTCGCGTAGTTTCTTGACCACTGCCTCCGCAATTTCATCGGCATCCGATTGCGTCGTCTGTTGCGGTGCTGCCAAGCCTCGCATGATTTCTCCTTGTCGCTGGGATGTGACCTCGCCATAGCTGAGAAAAGTCGTCAAAGCTGTCTCGTGCCCAAGGTTCTGGCTCCAGGCCTTAAACTGCTCGGGGAGTTGCAGAGCTTCTCGCCAAGCTGGACCAGCATGGACTATTTTCCCAGCGTCAGTTTTAGTCCCCGCAAGAAATCATAGACCGCCGACGGCGGCAGAGTCTTGAGGTCGCTTCGATGCTGTTTCCGGAATGCGGTCACGAAACTGGGAGCATACTCCATTCTGACCCGGTCGCAATTAGCTTTGAACACCTTGCGCAACGTCACGTTTCTTGCCAAATTTGGTCGCGCATACTTAATCCGGATCGGCCATCGTCGCAAGACCTCCGGTGGGAGGTGCGCCAATGACGACGGGTTCGCAGCGGCCATCACCGTAACATTGTCATAGAATCGTTTCATGCCTTGCGTCCCAATCTTGAAACTCTCAAAGTGACGCGGGTCAAAGGTCATATCATCAATGTAGAGCACGGTCCTCCATCGTCCCTCGGCCATGCGTCGTGTATATTCTCTGATCTGACCGAGATGGTCCGAAGAGATCAGGACGAGCTTCAAACCATCAATCTCACGAACGAGCGCCTGGAGCGAGAGCATCTTGCCAACACCACCCTCCCCTTCGAGGAGAGTGAACGGCATATGACTCCCCTTCACGAACGCGGTGAGCAATGTCCGAAGTCGAGCCACATTCTTCTCCTGATCGATGACTTGATCGCTCTTCGCTTCCTCAATCTCGACGGGTTCAAGCTCCCCCTGGACGCCGGCTTCAAAAACCTCGTACTTGGTAAGCGGGTCCGCGTTCTGCTCATGCATGAACGCCACCACAGCTTTAAGGCGAAATCAGTTAGACTGCTGATTTCAGTTACCTAAGCATATTGAACGGAGGAACGCTTATGAAACACTTCACATTCTTCCTGGTTGCAGTTGCAACACTGGCCGGGCTTGCCGCCCTCATTGCCCCTGCACCAGGACACGCTGATGGGGAATCCGCCCCGTTCGTTACCGAAATTCCTCACGGGTACCGCGACTGGAAGTGGATCGCCGTGGCCCATGAAGCAGGCAACCTCAACAGTTTAGGTGCCGTCCTGGGCAACGACGTAGCGATTAACGCCTACCGGGAGGGGAAGCTTCCGTTTCCGGACGGCACGATCATTGCTGCTTTGCATTACCGTAACGTCCCATCAGAGGAAAACAACAAAGTCTTTGGCCAGGCTCAATCTTTCGTTCCCGGGCCCCCACGAACATTCAGTTTATGGTCAAGGACTCAAGAAAGTACGCCGCAACCGGCGGCTGGGGGTTCGCTCACTTCGCAGACGGCAAACCTGGCGACGCGGCGTTTATGAAAAGCTGCTTCCCCTGCCACGAGAAGGCCAAAGCGACCGATCTTGTCTTTACTAGTTATGCACCTTGATGCTGACAACTAGAGAGTTTTTTGTGTGGTACCTGCGCAACTTGTCACAGAGGGACGATCACCCAGAGACCTGGCATATGTTGAACCGTCTCTTGCGCAGTATGCTCTTATTCAGAGGGAGCACACATCTCGACGGGCCACAATGGCTTGAGGCACCGGCGCCCTCTCAGGAGCAGCAATGAACTACATCAATCTTGGCAAGACCGGCCTCAAGGTTTCCCGCATCTGTCTCGGCTGCATGAGCTATGGAGCTCCTGCTACCGGTAAACTTAAACCCGGCAGCCATGCCTGGGCTCTGAGCGAAGAAGAGAGCGAACCCTTCTTTCGTCAGGCGCTTGATCTCGGGATCAACTTCTTTGACACGGCTAATGTTTATTCCGGCGGGGCCAGCGAGGAGGTGCTTGGGCGGTTCTTGAAGGCCAATATCCCCCGCGAAGCCGTCGTCATTGCCACCAAGCTCCATGGCGTCATGCGCGACGAACCCAACGGCCGTGGTCTTTCCCGCAAAGCTGTCTTTTACGAACTCGACCAGAGCCTCCGCCGTCTGCAAACCGACTATGTAGACCTTTACCAGATTCACCGCTGGGATTACGAAACACCGATCGAAGAAACTCTGGTGGCGCTGCACGACGTGGTGAAATCCGGCAAGGTGCGTTATATCGGCGCCTCGTCCATGCATGCGTGGCAATTCACCAAAGCTCTCTATCTCGCCGACCTTCACGGCTGCACCCGTTTCGTTTCCATGCAGAATCATTACAACCTGCTCTATCGCGAAGAAGAGCGCGAAATGATCCCTCTTTGCCAGTCTGAAGGTATCGGAGTCATTCCCTGGAGCCCTCTTGCGCGTGGCCGCCTGGCTCGTCCGTGGCAAAGCGAACACACCAAACGCTACGAAACGGACCAGTTCGGGAAGAGCATGTACTCGCAGAGCGAAGAAGCTGACCGTAAAGTTGTGGACCGCCTGGGTCAGGTCGCGGAACTGCGTGGCGTTGCCCGCGCGCAGCTGGCTCTCGCCTGGCTGCTCAGCAAGCCGGTCACCTCGCCCATTGTTGGCGCAACCAAGCCGCATCATCTTCAGGACGCCGTAGCAGCGCTCTCGCTCCGCCTGACACCGGAAGAGGTTGCTTCTCTCGAGGAGCCGTATGCGCCGCATCCTGTCCTGGGCTTCAGTTGAATTCAGGTCCGAATTCGCCGGTGGAAGCAGAGGCAGGGGTAACAGCAGATATCCATAGCTTATCGACGTGCTGGTCAGGCTCCCACCCGCTGGCTTTGAACGATTGTCGCAGCGTTTTTCGCGAGGCTAGCTTTATCCAAGTCGTTGTCACGGGTAGAAGCGACGATGGCGGCATCGACGGGTATCCCTTTGCTCAAGGGACAACCAGAGGAGACATTCATAATGCGAAACGCAAAAAGAAAGATTCTCGTCACCGGATCATCCGGTCAAATCGGCTCGGAACTGGTGGTTGCGCTGCGGGCGCGTCATGGAAAACAGAATGTCGTTGCATGTGACGTCAAGCCTTTGGAAGCGGGTCCGGGACTCTTCGAACTCGCCGATGTTACCGATCGCGAAACCCTGCAGGGTATTATCCGGAAGCACCGTATTGGGTCCATCTACCACCTCGTATCCATTCTCTCCGCCGCTGGGGAGAAAAATCCTGAGCTCGCCTGGCGTGTCAATATCGAGAGCCTCAGGAGCGTGCTGGATCTTGCCCTACAATACAAGATGGACAAGGTCTTCTGGCCGAGTTCGATCGCGGCATTCGGGCCGCATACGCCTCGAATTCACACGCACCAGCTCACCGTCATGGACCCCAATACCATGTACGGCATCACCAAGGTGACGGGAGAGCTTCTCTGTAACTACTATTTCGTGAAATATGGACTTGACGTGCGGTGTCTCAGGTATCCGGGCCTCATCAGCTGGAAAACGCCTCCCGGCGGCGGCACAACCGATTATGCCGTGGCCATTTTCCACGGCGCACTTCATCAGGGCCGTTACGAATGCTTTGTCTCCAAGAACACTGTTATTCCCATGATGTACATGCCCGATGCCATCCGCGCGGCCATTGAATTCATGGAAGCGCCGCGCTCTCGGCTGCGCACACATTTGGGATATAACCTAGCGGCAATGAGCTTCTCCGCCGGGGAGTTGGCAGTCGAAGTGAAGCGGCACGTGCCGGGTTTCGTATGTACGTACAAGCCGGACGAGCGTCAAAAAATCGCCGACTCCTGGCCGAAGAGTGTCGATGATACGTGTTCCCGGAAAGACTGGGGCTGGAAGCCTGAATTCAATTTGCGCAAAACCGTCGACGATATGCTGACAAATCTCCGCTTGTTCCCTATCCTTCAAATAAAAACACTGAGACGGCATCGCCCGGCGAAAAAAGCCGCAAAGTTATAGTATGAGTCTGGCAGTCCGCATCCAGTGGAGGGATCCGATGAGCGAGATGATTCAGTTCAAGCGACCGGACGGAAAGATGTGCCCTGGGTATCTGGCACCTCCCAAAGCAGGATCAAACGGGCCCGGCTTTGTCGTCATCCAGGAATGGTGGGGGCTCAACGATCAGATTAAGAAGACCGCTGATCGGCTCGCCGAAGCTGGCTATCGGGCGCTCGTGCCGGACCTCTTCCGAGGCAAGGTCACCAAGGCCGCCGACGAAGCAAACCACCTGATGACGAACCTCAACTTCCCCGATGCCGCCAGTCAAGACATCCGCGGCGCCGTGCAGTACCTCAAACAATCCTCGAAGAAGGTAGCCGTGGGCGGGTTCTGCATGGGTGGGGCGCTGACCATCTTGGCAGCGGTGTGGGTGCCGGAGATGGACGCTGGCGCCTGCTTCTATGGCATCCCGCCTCTCGACGTCGCCGATTTGAAGAAAATTAAAATCCCCCTGATTTGTCACTTCGCGAACAAGGACGACTGGTGCACACCCGCCAAGGTGAATGACCTCGAGGCCGCGCTGAAGTATTCGAAATCAGAGTTCGAGCTCTATCGCTACGACGCGCACCACGCGTTCATGAACGAAGCCCGCCCCGAGGTGTACGACCCAGCATGCGCTAAGACAGCGTGGCAGCGAACGCTCAAGTTTCTGAAGAAGGCGCTCACGTAGCGGGTTGCCCGCCTCGCGTGCCCAAACTAGAACATGCGAGGGTTTCACCTAGAGAGTGGACATCCCGTGGCAATGGTGCCTTCCGCATCCCCTCCACCCGCTTCGAGATCATCGCAAATCGCTCCCGGCCGCTCTTGCTCTTGTTGATTTCGGCAACTACGCACTTGCTGGCTTGGCAAGGGGATGAGCTTTGTTGCTGACCTTCTTGAGCCAAGGTTGGTGCAGTCTCATTCGACCGGCGTTATCCCACTTTACAAGCGCATCGTCTTCGTTCGTTTGCTCAACTGTTCCGAATTCTCCGGTCGGTTTTCCAAAATCAGCCAAGCCCTCGACACGATCACCGGGATTCAGTTCCGAGTCGGTAACAGGGGGTTGGACAAGCGGTGGCCTTCTGGCTCGGTCTGCCTCAGCAGATGCTCCGACGTGTGACAAAGGCGGTTGCGGAGCTTTGCGCAGTTTGGGTGTCAGTTTATTGATACGGCTCATATTGCATTACCCCAGAGGCTTGCCTTCGCCTGTTCATCTGCTCGTTAAGGTTCATCTGCTTGTTAAGTATGAGGATAGGCTTGAACGCATGGCTCCGCTGATCCAAACTGCTCAGTCCTGAGACGAATTTGGCAGCAGGCAGCGGTCTAAGATAAGCGCAGACTCGTGAGCGAGGCGCGAGCCGCTCCTCGACTGATGTCGGGCACAATGACCAATTCAAGAACGGTGACAGCCGAGAGTGCAACTTGAAATTCCTCGACCTCGCGGGTTGCGTTAGGAGGACTGAAATTCCATTGCTGCCGCACAATTTCTCGAAACGAGCGTCCACCATCCCCAGACCATCGCAAGACGAACTCTTGGGTACGCTCGGTCTCGGTTTCTTCGAAGACGAGCGAGATGCGTGCGAGTCTTTGCGGCTCGTCGAAGATTAGCCGGATGGTTTGACTGCCAGAATCGGCGGCACGCCAACCCCGCATTTCTCGTGAGACCAGCGCAGACTCGACTGGATGTTCCTTATCTTCCGACGTGACCTCGACCACGGCTGCACGGTCGAGGTCGAGCCAGCCCTCATTGAGCGCCGGAGCACTTTGGGGAATCGGAGCGATTAGGTGCTTTCGCATAGCGCAAGTTTACACTTGGTCCTGCTCTCGTGACTTCCGCTCTTCGCATGACAAAAGTAGTGACAGAGGAGAGCGCAGCCTGGTCAATATTGAACATTTTCAACGATCTTGCTGCACGCAGTCTATTTGCTTAACTCAAATCGGCTTAGGACCTCTAGTCGCCACCAGCACCTCTAACAAAGTGGCCGCGTTACGAACGGTTCCCGCGATTGTCATGAGGGGTTCTGACATGAGCGGATGTTGCTCCGCCAGTGCGTTAAGGCGCGTGCTGACGCTTTGGAGTTGGTTGACTTCGCGCAAGATCGCTTGAAAAGGCATAGACACACCGCTCTCTCGCTGAAACGCCTAAGGTGGGAGAACTTCAGATGGACTGGCTTAGGTCAGAAGACCTGAAAGAGGAGAAGGTGGTATCCGCCCCACCGCGACTATACCACGCCAGAAGGTGGTGTGCTTCCAATAAATTGACTGGACCTCTGATCGGTTCGCACTCGTGACATCACGGGACTATCCGCTGAAAGAAAACCAAGAAAACAATAAGCCAAAGCGACGCTCACCGAAGGTTCGTCGAGGCCGTAGCGAAGTACAAGAGGGTTGGCGCGCGATCTCCGGCGCCTTGTCGGCAGGTAGCCGCCCGATGCGCCGCAACAGCGAGCCCAAATCTTCTCCGTCGATGAACTCCATCGACAGGAAGACTTGGCCGTCCAAAACGGAACCGGTTGAGGGAAGGGCTATCCTTGAGTCCGGTCGAGAACTTCGGCGTGCCACGCCATCTGAATTGCTTCCAGTTTGGCTTCGTTCGACTTCGCAGGATCATCTTTGAAACCGGGGAGCGCGATCACGTATTTATGCAGATCGGTGAAGCGAACCGCCAGCGGGTCGAGTTGCGGATGAGTTTCAGAGAGCAGAATCCCGATATCTTCGGGATCGCTCCAGGTAAGTTCTTTTGCCATGAATGATCTCCAACGGCCAGGTTTCAAAGTTTCAAGGTTTCAGAGTTTCAAAGATTCTCGTCGCGAGGATACTGCCTTTTCCTTGAAACCTTGAAACTCTGAAACCTTGAAACCTGGCCTTTAATGCTCTTCCGAAACGTAATTCCGGTTCCACGCCGGGATCTCCACGACTACTTTGCCCGGCTTCTTGATCACGGTCTGGCATCCGAGGCGTGAGTTTAACTGAAGATCGGCGGCCATGTCGAGCTTGTCGGCTTCGTCATCTTCCATTTCCGAGATCAGGTCGGCACCCTCTTTCACCCAGATGTGGCAAGTCGTGCAGGCGCAGTTTCCTCCGCAAGCATGATCGAGATGAATGCCAAAGTTCAACGCTACATCGAGCAGCGACTCTTCCTTGCCATGGTCTTTATACGGCAGCTTGCCGTGTTCGAAGGCCACTGTCTTGCCTTCAGGAAGAAACGTGACCTCAACCGTATTTTCACTGGGAGCATCCATTGTGGTTGTTCCGGTTCCCTGCGTTTTTTCTTCAGACATAGAAAAATCCTCTATTCAAAATCCGCTTTCGCCACCGGATGGCCGGCCTGCGGCACGTCCTCCAGATCGGTGTCGGCTTCATCCATCGCCTTTCCTTTAAGCGCGGTCGAGACGGCGGTATCCATCATTAGTTCCGCCAAATGCATCGTGGCCTCGTTCAGCGTGTCGATACCACTGCGAATCGCGTGATAGTCGTCGCCATCCTTCACCGCAACCAGAGATTTCTCCAGCGTCTCGACGTTGCAACGTTCGTCGGCCGAGAGCTCCTGCCAGGCCTGATTCTTTTTCCCTTTTGCGAGCGCGGTCAAAATCGTATCCGCTTCGCGGCGCGCTTCAATCACCTGTCGCTGCCGGAAATCCTCCTCCGCATAGTCGAACGATTCGAGCAGCATGTTCTCGACCTGTTCGTCGGTGAGTCCGTAACTGGGCTGGACGTCGATTTCAGCTTCTTTTCCACTGCGTTGCTCGCGCGCCGAGACGCGCAGGATGCCGTTGGCGTCGATCAGAAACTTCACCTCAATGCGCGGCATGCCGGCGGGCATGGGCGGAACGCCCTTCAGATCGAAGCGCGCCAGCGACCGGCAATCGCGCGCGAGTTCGCGTTCGCCTTGCAAGACGTGAATTGCGATGTTGGTCTGGCCATCCACCTGGGTGGTGTAGTACTGCGTTGCCGATGCCGGTACCGTGGAGTTGCGCAGGATGATTTTGTCGGTCACGCCTCCTGCCACTTCAATTCCCAGAGAGAGCGGGGTTACGTCGAGCAATAGCATTTCTTTCGTAATCTCGGAACCGCCGCCTAGAATATTTGCCTGCACGGCCGCGCCGAGCGCCACCACTTCGTCGGGATTTAAATCCGTATGCGGCATGCGTCCGAACAGATCCTGTACTAGACGCCGTACTTTCGGAATGCGCGTGGAGCCCCCGACCAGCACGACTTCGTCAATTTGTTCAGGCTTCAGGCCTGCGTCTTCGAGCGCCTGCTTGCATGGGCCGACCGTGCGGTCAACGATCGGCTGGATCATCTGCTCGAAAACCTCACGCGAAATCTCGCGCTGATATTTTTTCCCTCCGGGCAGATCGACATCGAGCTTCGCTGTCGGCTGCGACGAAAGAGCAATCTTGGCCTCAGTCACTGCTTTCCGGATGCGGGCGACCGCTTCGCCGCTGTGCCGAATGTCGCGCCGCAAGTCGAGTCCAAGATCGCCGCGAATATCGTCGAGCGCGACCGCGATCAGTAGATTGTCGATGTCGTCTCCGCCAAGGTGCGTGTCACCGTTGGTCGAAATCACCTCGAAAATCCCGTCGTGCAGCTTGAGAATCGAGATGTCGAACGTGCCGCCGCCGAGATCGTAAACCACCACGATGCCGTGTTTCTTCTTGTCCAAACCGTACGCGAGCGACGCTGCTGTCGGTTCGTTGACCAGGCGCAAAACATTCAGCCCGGCAATGCGGCCGGCATCTTTCGTGGCCTGTCGCTGCGCGTCATTGAAGTATGCAGGGACGGTGATCACCGCGTGGGTTACCGGCGCTCCGAAAAAGCGCTCGGCGTTGCGCTTCAGTTGGCGCAGTATGAGTGCCGAAATCTCAGGTGGCGTGTAGGTGCGCTCGCCAATCTTGATCCGCAGAACCTCTCCCACCTGAAGATCTTCCGCCAACTGGAACGGAAACAGTTTGAGCTCGTCCTGTACATCCTCGACGCCGCGCCCCATCAGACGCTTGATCGAGTAAACCGCCCGCTCCGGCGTTTCGATCAAATACCGGCGCGCGGCGTTCCCCACTATGATCTGATCGTGCTCGTCGAGCGCCACCACCGAGGGCACAAGGTTCAGCCCGTCTTCTCCGGGGATGACGACCGGGGAATCTCCCTGCATGTAGGCCACGAGGGAATTCGTGGTGCCGAGATCGATGCCGACGATGTGATCAGTTGCCATTGTGTTCAATTGCAGAGGTGCTTTCCATTGCAGAGGTCAGATGGCAGAGGTAAAACCCATAGAGATTCTAGCCTCTGCAATCTGACCTCTCACCTCTGACCTAGCGTTTTACCTCTGACCTAGTTTTCCATTGCCTCATTCACGTCCCGTACCAGATTTCGAACGTAGTTCCTGCGGTTCAGCACATCCAGCATTTTGTCGAGTATCTTTCGCCGGTCGGCTTCGGTTCCGCTGTCCACGGCTTTGTCCCAGTGATTCCACTCCGTGGTGAGTTCGTTGAAGAGCGCGTCGTATTTTTCTCCCAGCGAAAGCTTGGCCTTGCCGATTTCTTCAAGCAGGGCCGGATCATCTTCGCCCATCTTTTTCTGGAGTCGCAGTTCCTCCAGATGCATATTGAGTTCGAAGACTTCCTCCAAGAGATCGGGAGGTACGACCTGCTTCTTCAATTCGCCGGTGGCGCGCGCCTTTTCCGTCGCCTGTTTCGATTGCTCTTCCAGTTCGATGCCTTCGAGGCGCAACAGGTACTCCGTACGCTTGATCGGATCTTTCAGCGTGCGGTACGCATCATTGAGCATGGAACTTTGTTCCAGACTCCAGCTTCGTTCCCTTTCGTCAGCTTGCCCAAATACGTCAGGATGCAGCCGGCGGCTCAGCGCGTAGAACTCTTTTTCCAATGCGGCCGTGTCCAGGTTCAGCTTGCGGGGAAATCCAAAAAAAGTGAAATAGTCGACCGGGACCGGCGGCTGCACCTTGCCGCACGAACTGCAGAAGTGCACCGCACGCATGGTGCCGCACGACCAGCAGCTTGGAGTTGCCTCCGCGGGCGCTTGTCCGGGAATGATCATCGATCCCGAAGACGATCCCGACGATTTGGATTCTGCATTTGCCATAACAAAATTTAAGGCGAGCGCGCGGCCCGCCCTCACCATCCTCGCCACACTTCTATTACGAGAAAGAGCTTCCACAGCCGCAGGACTTGGTCGAGTTCGGGTTCACGAACACGAAGCCCTGTTGCATCAGGGTTTCCTGGTAATCGAGAGTCATCCCGTGCAGATAGATGAAGGACTTCGGGTCCACGAAGACTCGCACATCTCCGAACTGAAACACGCGGTCGCGCTCGCGCGGTTGCGTATCAAATCGTATGTTGTAACTCAGTCCCGAGCATCCGCCGCCTTGCACGCCCAGGCGAAGGCCGCCCTGCTCGGGCGCAACGTTTTCTTTCACCATAGCCAGGCGAATCTTCTTGAGCGCGTTGTCGGTCACCTGGATGCCCTTGGCCGGAGCCGCGGGCGGAGCGGGTTTGACGGTTTCGTCTTTTACTGCTTGGTCCATGATTGGTTCTAATTTTCCGTAGAGACGCGGCTTGCCGCGTCTCTTTTTGCGGCGGGAGACGGGGCAAGCCCCGTCTCTACTACTGTGCTACCTGCGCTGCTACCGGCTTCGAGGCTTCCTGCTTCTTCTTCCAGTCGCCGATTGCGGCTCGGATGGCATCCTCGGCCAGCACCGAGCAGTGAATTTTCACCGGCGGCAAGGCCAGTTCCTTCACGATCTCCGTGTTTTTGATCTCTAGGGCCTGGTCAACCGTTTTGCCCTTGACCCACTCCGTCGCGAGCGAGGACGACGCAATCGCCGAGCCGCAGCCGAAGGTCTTGAACTTGGCGTCTTCGATGATGTTGGTCTGCGGATTCACTTTGATCTGCAGCTTCATCACGTCGCCGCACTCGGGTGCGCCGACCAGACCGGTGCCCACATCGGCATCCTTCTTGTCCATCGAGCCGACGTTTCGTGGGTTGTTGTAATGGTCGATTACTTTATCGCTGTATGACATTTTTCCCTCACAGGTTTCAAAGTTTCAAGGTTTCAGCGTGATTCGGATGGTTGTCAAAGTTCGAATCAAGGCACCTTGAAACCTTGAAACCCCGAAGCTTTGAAACCTTGCTTCTAATGCGCTTCCGCCGCCCATTTCACACTCTTCAGATCCACGCCTTCTTTCGCCATTTCGTAGAGTGGCGACAGTTCGCGCAGACGCAGTACCGTTTCGACGACGCGGTCGGCCACATAATCGATCTCCGCCTCTGTGTTGAATCGTCCGATGCCGAAGCGGATCGAGCTGTGCGCCAGATCGTCGCCGGTGCCGAGAGCCTTCAATACATAAGATGGCTCAAGCGTCGCCGAGGTGCATGCCGATCCGCTCGAAACCGCAATATCGTTGATGCCCATCAAGAGCGACTCGCCTTCAACATAAGCAAAGCTGATGTTCAGATTGCCCGGCAGGCGCTGTTCCATGGAGCCATTGATATAGACCTCGTCGAGCCGGCTCATGATGCTGTCTTTCAGACGGTTGCGCAGGCCCGCCATTTTGCAGGATTCCTGCGGCATCTCTTCCTGCGCGAGGGCGCAAGCTTTGCCGAGGCCGACGATGCCGGGAACATTGAGCGTTCCGGAGCGCATGCCACGTTCGTGCCCGCCGCCATCGATCTGCGCCACCAACTGCACCCGCGGATTCTTGCGCCGCACATACAGCGCGCCCGCGCCTTTCGGCCCGTAGAGCTTGTGTCCGGTGATCGATGCCACATCGATGTTCGTCTTGTTCACGTCCACCGGCACCTTGCCGATCGCCTGCACGGCGTCGGTGTGGAACACCACGCCGCGCTCGCGGCACATTTTGCCGATCTCCGCGATCGGCTGCAGTATGCCGATCTCGTTGTTGGCCGCCATGATTGTTACCAAAATCGTTTTGTCGTCGATAGCGCGCTTCAGGTCGTCGAGGTCGATCAATCCATCCTTCTGCACCGGCAGATAGGTCACGCGAAAGCCCAGTTTCTCAAGGTGCTTGCAGGTGTCGAGTACGGCCTTATGTTCGGTAACCTCAGTGATGATATGGTTGCCCTTCTCGCGATACATCTCGGCAACACCTTTGATGGCGAGGTTGTCGCTTTCGGTGGCTCCCGAGGTGAAGATGATCTCTTTCGCGGACGCGCCGATCAGCTTGGCGATACGCTCGCGCGACAACTCGACCGCTTCTTCCGCTACCCATCCAAACGGGTGATTGCGGCTGGCGGCGTTGCCGAACTTCTCCATGAAGTAGGGCAGCATTTCTTCGAGAACCCGCGGATCCATCGGCGTGGTCGCGTGATTATCCATGTAAATGGGCAGCTTGATCCCGTTGGGAGCCGTGTGCTGTTCCGCATCGTGCTGGGTCGCCGTCTTGCCATTCGTGCTCATGATCACCGTTCTCCTTAAAAAGTGCTTACGAAATCGTTACCAACTCCGCCGGCTTCTTCATCTCCTGATTACTCACTCGGAGGACTTCCGGCTCTTCCTTCATCTGGGAAATTTTGATGTTCTTCAGAACCTGCTCGATGCTTTCATTCACTTTGCGCAGTGGCTCGCGAATCGTACATCGATCGCTCTGCCCGCATTCGCCGCGAACGGTCACGCAGGAGGTAATGAACAGCGGACCGTCAATCGCCTTGATCACTTCGAACGCCGAAATCATTTTCGGATCCCGCGTCAGCGTATAACCGCCGTTCATGCCATGCTGCGACCGCACCAAACCGACCTTTGCCAGCCGTTGCAGAATCTTGGCTAGCGCTTCCTGCGGAATCCCGTAGGCCTCGGCCACGTCCTTGGCGCTGCATGCGCCCTGGTCAACGTGCTCGGCCAGATGCTTCATGGCCATGAGCCCGTAGTCCGCCTTTTTTGTCAGTTTCAGCATGCCGTCGAATGCCGACCTATATGGTCGGATAGAACTCCGACTGTTTAGGTCGTATTTAGATTTTAACCGCAGTGGCTATTTCGCGCAAGTGTGGGCAGGCAGTGGCAAGATTTCGTGATCGAACGGTAAGTTGCAGCAGTTAAACCGCTTAACGGTTATGGCGCCAACAATCACTAATTTTTCATCCCCAGACTTGAGGTCGATGTTCGGCACGTGATATCGGAGTTCGATAGTTGCCAGATGGTGGCTTCAGCATGGCCGACTATCCGTCCAGCGAGTCGGATACCGCCAACACCTGTCTGATCGAGAGCGGAAATCCGTCGACGGGGTGATCACCAGACGTGTGGTACCAACCGGTAACGAACCTTCTGGAGATATTCCTTGTAGCCCTCCAGATCGCGCGCCAACAGCTTCTCCTCGCCAAAGATGCGCACAACCAGCAGCCCGATCATGGCGAAGGCTAAGAGGAGGCCGGAAATGGAGCCGAGCAGCAACGCGCCACCCACGAACACTAGACTTGCCCCAAGATACATGGGGTGGCGAACAAAGCCGTATACGCCGGTATCAATGACGTGCTGGCCGCGCTCGGTCTGAATACGCACCAGCGGCGACGCAAAGGTGTTATCGGTGAACGCGCGGAAGAATGGGAAACTACCCCCGAGGAGCAAGATGCCTCCGCATACTTCGCACCACAGCGGTAGACGGGGTGTCCAACCGAAGCGCACATCCAGCGCCGGCACAACGATCAAAGCCAGGCCACACACTTTTATCCCGATGAAGATAGCCAAATCGGAGCGCGATTCACCGCCGCCGCCGG
>Ga0181515_1280800_pt1 | contig 27867 bp, 27 predicted proteins | sample PEATcosm2014_Bin_11_FD_127748 | JGI IMG/M metagenome (GOLD analysis project Ga0181515, IMG submission 127748) | Metatranscriptome of peatland microbial communities from MTU Mesocosm Facility, Houghton, MI, USA - PEATcosm2014_Bin23_30_metaT... | ecosystem: Environmental > Terrestrial > Soil >... | reverse complement strand
CGGCTTTGGCCCTGCCGCCCTTCTGGGCTATTGCCTTTCTCTCTTCCGCCGTGAGCACTAGGGCTCTAACCCTACCGCCTTTCAGCCCACCTAAGCGTCCCCGTACTACGGCTGCTGGATTCGGCTCTTTCTTCGCCAGTGATGCGCCTATAGCCTTCTCAACCGTGGCGAGCGCATTCTGGAAGTCGTCGCGCTTGGCTGTCCTACTTGAGCTTTTAACCATGTTTACCTCATGCCACAGGTGTGCGGCCAATTACCACGGTCACTGAGGGCCAAACCTTGTCACTACCGAGGGAGTGGGTCGTCACGCCGCCTAAATTCGCGTTTTGATGCAATGAGACGCAATCGGCGCAAACCGTGACGCCCTGCTCGTCAGTAGTGTCCTTGCTCGCGATCCGATGGCAGACTGAGCAGACTTTGTATTCCTGCTCGATTGCGAATTGCGCGGCCTTCGCTTCTGCCGCCCGCAAAAAGTCGAGCGCTCGCGCTTTGATCTGGTCAGCCGAGCGCAGCGCAGCGCTCATGATTTTCTTTTGCCCCTGGTACGTTCGCCAGTTGAGATAGGACCAGTACAAATTCGCAGCCGTCATCACTACAGCCAGACACACAGTAATTTCCGTGTTCGTCAGCACTTGAATCCCTCCACAAAATTAGCGCCACAATCCAGCCCATGTGCTTATTCATCCCCGACGCTTTCACCTTCGAGCGCCACGAGTAGATACCACCGCCGCCACAACCTGAACCGACAGGCGGGGTCGAACTTCTTACGCGCTCTCGTCTGTTCGTTCTTCAAGTTTCATCTTGGACAAAAGATTGTAAATAGTTGCGCGGCTGATACCCAGGATTTCTGCAGCTCGCACTTTGTTACCCCCGACTCCCTCCAGCACCTGTGTCACGTGACTCCTCTGCACCTCCTCAAGCGAGAGACATTTCTCGTCCATCAAGGCTTTCGCGGTCAAGGGACCGCGAAACCTCTCCGGAAGATCATCAATGTCAATTAGAGTTCCATCCACCATCATGCAGGCATTGGCGATTACATTTTCGAGCTCCCGGATGTTTCCCGGCCACGGGTATGTTGCCAGGCGAGTCTGCGCCCTGCGGACGAGACCCCTAATCGGCCTTCTGTACTCAGCCGCAAATTTGTCGATAAAATACCTCTCCAGAAGCGGCAGGTCTTCCCGTCGGTTGGCCAGCGTCGGCAACGTAATTTCGGCCACTGCCAGCCGGTAGTACAAGTCTTCGCGGAATTGTCCTTCGCGGACCATGGCTTTCAGATTGCGGTGTGTGGCGGCAACTACTCGCACGTCTATGTTTCGGGGGACGAGTGACCCGACTCGCTGCACCTGACGGTTTTGTAGTACTCGCAGTAGTTTTGCTTGTGCCGCGGGCGACAGTTCCCCAATCTCGTCCAGAAGGATGGTTCCACCATCGGCATGTTCGAATAGTCCAGGCTTGTCCTGTATCGCACCGGTAAAAGCGCCCCGGACGTAACCGAACAATTCGCTCTCTACAAGGTTCTCTACCAGCGTCGAGCAATTACAGACCACGAATTTCCCCCGTGTTGCCGGACTAAGACAGTGGAGCGCAAGAGCCGCCAATTCCTTTCCTGTTCCTGTTGCACCAGTTACCAGCACCGTTCTGAAGTGAGGCGCAATTCGCCGAATCTTCGCAAAGACCTCCATCATTAACGGACTACGTCCGACCATTCCTTCGAACTGGAAGGCATCTACCAAGTGCTGGTCGAGGCGTAGAGTCATCTGACGTCTCTCTGCTTCCAGCACAAGACTTGCGATGCGGCTGCGGAGCTTCTCCACGTCGAGAGGCTTATTTAAATAATCACAGGCGCCTTTCTGAATTGCCTCGACCGCCGATTCTGTGGAATAGTGGGCTGTGATCAAGATGACATCCACGCCCGGATCAACGGCCACTATTCTCTCCAGCAATTCCATTCCGCTAACTTTTGGCATGACCAGGGCAAGCAAGACTATCCTCGGTCGAAGCCGCAGGAATGTTGCGAAGCCGACCTCGGGGTCATTCTCCGTTAGTATCTCCAGGCTTTCGCTTTCGAGCGAAGCACCAATCAGTGCTAGATCCTCTCGATTGTCGTCAATGGCCAGCAGTTTGAGCACGCTCGGGGCGTTCATTGGGCACTCCAACGGTTGATTTCCATATTGCAGCAGCGAGAACTAGTGCCTGCTGCGTATACTGAGCCCGGAATCCGACCAGCCTGTTTCAGCAACTCTTCGGGCGCCGTTGATTCCACGTGGTGAGTTCCAGAAGAATCTCCCGGCGCCTCATTTCCCGGACCCTCAATCCAATCAACTCAGTCTCATCTGCTCGGTCCGCCGAGAGAAGGATTTGATCCATCTTTTCAATAGCACAATACTCCGAGGTGAGTTTGTGCAAGTCGGTCTCCATCGGATCACTCCTTGAGACGATCGGTAGCAAACCAGTGACCATTGGTTTTGAATTTGGGATTTGTTACCCCGCCGCTGCCGATACTCCGGCAAAACGGGCGGTAATTCGGCAAGTCCTATGTCCAAAACAATGAGCGCCGGCGGGCTGGTGCGAACTGCATGCAAAGTAGTGAGGGCTTCTCGATGGCCGTTCCTTCCAAGTCGCCGGTCGCGCAGCATTTACAAGCTCCGCGAACACATCCCAGTGCACCCGTCCACAGTTGTCCACCTTCCTCGTGAAGTCACGCACTAAATTCGTTCCACCTGGTACAAAAAGCCCCGGTCAGGTCAGGCGGACTACAACGAGGCTACCAGTCCTCCGCTCTCTGACTGACACCGCTGAACAATCTCTAGACGATCGTTTGCACCAACCTTCCGCAGAATGTGATGGATATGGTTCTTGACGGTTTGCTCAGACAAATTCAACTGGCTTCCGATCTCCTTGTTTGAGAGTCCGAGGCGAATCAGGCCTACCAGTTGCTGTTCCCTCCGGGTCAAGCCTAATTCCGTCTTTTGAAGCGTGTTGAACGAAAAGGAAACGTCCCGGGCAGCACACTGGAACAGGGACAACGAAAATCGAGGTGGGCAGACCGCTTCGCCTGTTGCGACTGCGCGGATCACGCGAACGATCTCGGCGGCCGACGCATCCTTCAGAACGTAGCCCACGACTCCTTCGGCCACGGCCTGCAAGAAAGTGGCCTCATCTTCTTCCATGCCCACCATAACGGCTTTGCGGTTCTCTCCTGCTTGGCGCATGCGTGAAACCAAGCGGTGACCGGTCAGTGCGACACTGGCGGAGTCAAACAGGACTACAAGGGGATTCGCGGCCGAAACTTTCTCCAACGCGGAAGCCGAGAAAGGAATTGCACCCGCCACGACTATGTCGTCCTTTGTTCGCAGGACTCGAACCAAGGCTTCCCGGAGCAAACAATTCTCCGCCAGAAGGAAAGCGACAATACGCTCTGGAGTCATCGGATCACTCCTTGAGACGGCCGGTAGCAAACCAGTGACCCAAGAGACCAGAACAGCGCTCTAGAGTCATCGGATCACTCCTTTGAGACGACCAGTAGCAAACCAGTGACCAAGAGACCAGAACACCGCATGTTAAACATTCCACAACCTGCGCATTGGTCTTGAGTTTGGGATTTACAACCCCGCCGCTGGCGATATTTCGGCAAAACCGACGGTAATTCGGCAAGTCCTATTTTCCAAAACTAATGAGCGCCGGCGGGCTGGTGCGAACTGCATGTAAACCCTCTTGGCCACCAGTTGTCCACCTTCTTCGTGAAATCACGCACCAAATGCGAATTACCTTTCTTGATATGGGCACGAACCGCACCATGCTGCAGCATCGCTCCTAAGTCCGCAACACAACATGCAACTTCGTCTTAAGTATACGAAGGCATCAACAGCTAGTTTATTATGTTAGGAAACCCTACACATTCTCATCCACTCAGACGAGTCTTGTCAATGGTTTTCGGCGGTTACATAGGTGTTATCGGCAACTATCTAAGAAAGGGGCAAGACTGCAGAGCCTGTCTAAAAGACAGATTGCAGAACTGTCTAAAAGACAGACTGCAGCACTGTCTAAAAGACAGACTGCAGAGTTTATGTGTTACGAAATCCGAGCAAAGAGCGATGCCTGTCTTACAATGGTCTGGCATTTGACCTGACTGATCTTTTGTACCAAGCTTCACATGCCGTTGGCGCTGCGTGCCATGTACTAATATCGTTATATGTGCCCGACCGGTGCTCTGCATCGCGCCACGTAGGACTGTTGATCCATTCGAAACACCGCAGTTAAGCATTCCACACAAGAAGCATTGGTTTTGAATCTGGGATTTGCAACCCCGCCGCTGCCGATATTTCGGCACAACGGACGGTAATTCGGCAAGTCCTATGTCCAAAACAATGAGGCCTACGACAAGCTTAGAAAGCGATGGGGGTACAGAAAAACGAGCAATGAACCCCATGCACCGCGGAGATTTCTGCTCGTTGCCACAAAATCAGAGTCGCCGGAGCAGACTGCCAGGGTAGTCCTTCCCGCTCTTACTCCAGGGAGACCACCGGCAGCTGAAGTCTCGACTGCTTCAGGATGTCGTCGGGGGCAAGCAATCCCTATAAAAGCGGATTCTAGTGTGCGACGTGAGCCGTTGCGGACGTTTTCAAGACCCGGATGAGGCAGCGCACTACGAGTTCCTGTGCAAAGCTGCCGGAGTACAAGTCCACTACTGTGCAGAGCAGTTCTCAACGATGGGCACCCTTCCAGCCTGATCTTGAATACGCTGAAAAGAGTCATGGCGGCGGAATACAGTCGGGAATTATCCGACAAGGTGTTTGCTGGTATGAGGCAACTGGTCAGAAGAGGATTTCGGACAGGAGCGCATCCCGGTTACGGCTTCCGCCGAATGCTCGTCTCGGTTGACGGAATCCCGGCGGGGTCGGGTGGAAGGGTATAACGACGCAGCCCCGTGAGTTGCAAACTTAACGCGGCCAGGAATGCCGAGTTATTCACGAGGTAGCGTTTCCACAGGCGTCCTGGTTCCTGCCAGAGCCGGTGGGCCCACTGCAATCCAGTATCTTTAATCCACTTCGGAGCATCTTTCACGTGGCCGGTATGAATGTCGAAGGCCGCGCCCACTCCGACCATGATCTTGCAGGGAAGCCGTCGGAAGTTCGCGGCCATAAATTTTTCCTGCTTCGGGCAACTGAGTCCTACCCAAACAACGTCGGGTAGCGCGGCGTTCATTTGCCTTTCAAGTGCAAGCTGCTCCGATGGCTCAAGAGGCCGAAAGGGAGGCGTAAAGGTCCCCACCACTGCGATGCCGGGAAACCTGCACCGCAACCAATCTGCAAGTTCAGCGGCAATTCCCGGATTCCCACCATAGAGGAAGTGGCGGATTCCTGTTCCAGCTGAACGCCGACAGACCTCCAGCATCAGATCGGGGCCGAAAACACGCTTCATCGTGGAGTTCCCCTGCATGCGTCCAACCCAAACCGTTGGCATGCCATCGGGGGTTACGAGCAGGGCGTGGTTAAGAATATCCCGTAACTCGGGATCACGGTGCGCCTCCATCACGCCGTGCACGCCAGTGGGACAAACATACCCCTTCGTCCCTTCACGAACGGCGCTTTCGATAATGCTGACCGCTCTGGGAAGGTCGATTGCGTGTACGCCAACGCCAAGCACGTTGGCGCGGCTCTTCGTCGGTGCTGCGAGCAGTGTAAATGTTGGAGAGGCGTCCCGTGTAGCGTAACTCATTTTTCCATCCATCGGTAGATAACGGTCAGGCCTTCTTCGAGCGATATAGAAGGCTCCCAGACCAAAGGTCTGTCGCAGGCGGCTGTTGTCGCTGTTGCGGCCGCACACTCCGTGCGGCTTGCTCAGATCGTGATGCCTAGTCAGCCGTTTGCCCTCTCACTGATAAGATCCACAACCCGTCGCTTCTCCCACCACTTCACCATTGGCCTCGCGCAAATGTCGATGATTTACATCCGACACTATTGATCTTTGGCCGATGCCGTGAGGGCAAGGGTGTTTCTGGCGTCTGCTCGGTTTTCCCAGTACCACTCCGCTATCAGCCGCAATCCTTCTCTGAGGTCCGTACGAGCGCGGTAGCCCAAGTCCCGCTCCGCCTTGCCCACATTGAACATGCGCCGACTCTGACCTTCGGGTTGATTTATGTTCCACCTAATCTCACCTTTGAAACCCACAATTTCAGATAACATCTCCGCAACCTTGCGGATGCTGCACTCGCTTCCGGAAGAAAGATTGACCAAAGCCGCCTCATCATAAATCTCTCCGGCCCGCAACATTCCCTCAGCAACGTCGCCGGCATAAACGAAATCCCGCGTGGGGCGTCCCGTACCCCAGAGTTCGACGTAACACCTTCCTTCGTCTGTAGCTTCAACGAACTTGCGAACAAGCGCTGGGATCACATGCGCGTTGTCTAAATCAAAGTTGTCGTAGGGGCCATAGATATTTCCCGGAATCGCTACAATGATGGGGAATTCATACTGCTTCCAGTACGCGAGCGACTGAATATGCAGCATGCGTTTAGCGAGAGAATACGGAGCACTGTCTGGCTGGGGAAAACCATCCCAGAAAGACTCTTCTTTTAGCGGAATGGGCGCGCCCTCCGGATAGCCGCAGCCTGCGCCGGCACAGACTACCTTTTGCACACCGTTCTTCCACGCATGATGCACGGTAAGAACTCCCATCATCAGGTTCTGGTAAAAAAAATCAGCTGGCCAACTCTTGTTGGCACCGATCCCACCGACCAGTCCCGCCAGATGCATCACGATATCGGTTGGGTGTTCATGGAACATCCTGCTAACCTCATCTTCTCGTGTAAGGTCATACTCTCGACGACGCACGACGAAAACCTTCGAACACCCAGTCTCCTGGAGTTTTTCGACGACGTGACTGCCCAGGAATCCACCCCCGCCCGTCACCAGTACGCGTTTTTCTTTCCAAAAGCTGTTCATCCCATTTCTCCGTTGAGGAATTGGTACCACAGATCGCACGCACGCCTATGACCTACATCCGCTGATCCCTTTCTCGCCTGCTATATGTCGACGTGGCCTCTTGTGCGTTGCGCGCCTGAGCCAAATCCACCATCAGATTGGCCGCCTCTCCAAGATTCTGTGCGACGTAATCCGGGTGGCAAGTTCCTATGCTTGCGAACTGCGCACCATAACCCGTGCGAACCAACAGTGTAGTAGCTCCCACTCGGCGTCCCATTTCGATATCGCAGGGCTTGTCACCAACGACAAACGCTTGGTGGGGATCAAAGCCAAGTTCGACCGCAGCCTGCCGAACCAATCCCGGCTCCGGCTTACGACAGGCGCAGTGGTCGGCGGGATCGTGAGGGCAGTAATAGATGCGATCCAGCGTGATTCCCTGCCTGTTCAGCAGATTGAGAAGTCGCCGGTGGATCTGCTCCAGACGATCTTCCGAGAAATAGCCCCGGCCGATGCCTGACTGATTCGTGACGACCACAATTCCAAAGTCTCGGCTCTGCAGCAGCGCCAACCCTTCAACCGCGCCAGGCAACAGTTCGAGTTGGCGGGGATCCGAGAGGTAGTTTTTTTCGACGTTAAGCGTGCCATCGCGATCGAGGATTACATACGCGCCCTTAACATTCCGCTTTCGATGGGAATCGATCGCGTTCTTTCCGTTTCGGATCGTCCAATTGGAAAAGAACTCATCCGCGCTCCGATAAGACTCGGGCGTTCCAATGTCCAAAAAGCGTCTGCCCTGGGCGAAACCGTAGAAGTTCTTCCCGGTCCAGTTGGGAAAGCAGTCGTGCTCGAGAGAAGTCGGAACACCTTCGGGAAGACTCTTTATCCACTCGACCGGTAGCAGGTATATTCCCGCGTTAATCCAGCCTTTTCCCTGATTGCCTTTCTCCGCGAATCCGATAATTTGTCCATCGGCCGCTAAGCGAACGCTGCCAAACCGCGAAATGTCCTCCACTCCGGCTAACACGATCGATGCTGTCGCGCGCTGTGCGCGATGCCACTGCTCAAATTTCTCTAGCTCAACATCGCAATATGAGTCGCCGTTTAGGACAAGGACTAGCTCAGAATCGAAAGAAGCCACGGCCTGACGCAAGGCCCCAGCGGTACCGAGAGGCTGGAGCTCTCGAGAGTAGTGCAATTTCATATCACGAAACTGCGAGCCGAAAACCTCGGGTATCGCCTTTCCACGATAACCGGAACAAACCACGACTTTTCTTACCCCGGCGTCGGCAATCTGATCCAGAAGATAGCCAAGAAACGGTCGCTGCCTGACGGCGGCCAAAACCTTCGGACGGTCATCGACCACCGGGCGCAGTCGGGTACCCATCCCACCCGCAAGAATGGCTGCGATCATACTGCGGAACTCCGCCACACCTGGAGACCAAGGCCATCGAAGGAGAAATCTGTGAATTGCCCCCCTAGCTCTTCCAGTGCCTTACGAACTTTGTGTTGCTTTCCGGTTTCGCAAAACAAGAGTAGATATCCACCGCCACCGGCGCCTAACAACTTCCCACCGACAACGCCGTGCTGTTTGGCCGTTTCGTAGAGGATATCCGCTGAGGTACCGTCTGCGATGTGTGGGTTCATACGTTTCTTGTTCTCGTACGCTTCGTTCAACAGCTCACCGAATCGTCGCAGAGACCCTCTCAATAACGCCTCTTTCATCTCAAAGACCATCTCGTACAGCCGCTCCATGCCTAGCAATGTTTCGGTTCGACCCTTCCGATAAAAACTGACCTGCTGGTCCACCAACCCGAGATTCGGGCGCACGCGCCCCGTGTAACACAACAACAAGTGGGCTTCTAGGTCATTCAAAATGCCGCGGTCGACTCTGAGAGGCGTCACAACGACCCGATTTTTATGAAACTCCAGGATATTAAAACCGCCAAACGTGGTGGCATATTGATCCTGCTTTCCGCCAGCTATTTTCAAATCAATGCGTTCTACAGTGTAATTCAGTTCCGCGAGTTCGTAGAGGCTAAGAGCATGTCCGTAGGTGGAGGCGACTGCGCCGAGGACAGCTGCCGTCAACGCGGAGGAGCCTCCCAACCCGCTACCCGCAGGAGCCTCCAGTCGGATGTCGAGGTCGATGCCGTGTGCGATCCCCACACGGTGGATAGCAGCCTTTGCCAGATCCAGAACACCATCGAAGACTGGCCCAGTTTCAATGCTGTATCTGACGTTGCGGTCGAGATCGAGGGAATGGATCTCAATGTTCTGATCTTTGCGAGCGTAGAGCGTCACATGCGCATAACGATTGATGGTGCTTGATAGCACTGCCCCAGGGTGGCGGTCATAGTACTGAGGCAAATCCGTTCCGCCACCCGCAAAACTGATGCGAAGAGGCGCTTTGGCGCGGATGATCGTTGCAGCGCACGCCTGCGGAACTTCGGTGACGGTTCTGATGGGAAAAGCTGTGCTCGGCATCGAACCTCTCCTCTACAAGTTAGTGAATTGACGATCTCCAATCATGCGATATCCTTTGATCAGTTCCTGGATCCCTTCATCCAAGGAACGACGCGCCTGGAAGCCAGCGTCCAGCAATCTTTGATTGGAAACAATGTAGTTGCGCTTGTCCGGATCGGTACCTACATCAGAAAAATGAAGGTAGAATCTGGGCACCTGGGACTGAATTTTCTTGGCCAGCTCTTCCTTGGAGAGATTCGCAGAATCCAGCCCAACGTTGTATGGTTTGCCAATCATCGTGTCGGAATGCTCGATGCAGTGAATGAAACAGTCGGCCACGTCACGAACGTGGACGTAGTTTCTTTTGAAGTCCTTTTCAAATATGACCAAGTATCCCCGATTCACAGCCTCATAAACAAAGTTGTTCACCAACAGGTCGATGCGCATCCGAGGGGACATTCCGAAGACGGTAGCCAATCGAAGGGTGATCGTGTTGTTGCTATCAAGCAGCTCCCTTTCGGTTTGCACCTTGAGATGGCCGTATAAGGAGATCGGCTCCAGCGCGGTCTCTTCTGTACAGAGAACTTCGCCCGACTTCGTACCATAGCCACTGTTGGTTGTAGGAAAGATGATCAACTGCGCTCGGCTGCGCAAGCGGTTGAGCAACTGAACTGCCTCAAGGTTGATGGTGCGGGCTAGTATTGGATCACGATCGCAATTGGGCGCACCTACTACTGCAGCCAGCGGAATTATAGCGTCCGCGCTCTTAAGCAAATGGGTTACGATGCGCTCGTCACGCGCGTCACCCCGAAAGAATTCAAAGCAACGATGGGAGCAGAGATGAAAACATCCATTCTGCCGGAAGAAAAGGTTATCCAGAACAGTGACGTGAAAACCCGCGGCCAGCAGGTGCTCACTTAGGATAGATCCGATGTAACCAGCTCCTCCGGTTATAAGAACTCTCATTCTCGCACTCTTCCACATTGCTGCGGTTGAGAGGTTCTGCAAAACGCGCGCTCCACACTGTCACACAAAATGTGACCGACTAGGATGTGGGCTTCCTGAATGCGCGCAGTGGTATGCGTCGGGACGCTAATGCACATATCGACCATCTCGGCGAGCTTGCCACTTTCGCCCGACAATCCCACAGTGCACGCGCCGATCTTCTTAGCCGCCGACACTCCGAGAAGCACGTTCTTGCTGTTACCGGAAGTTGAGATGGCAACTACCATGTCTTGAGGGAAACACAAAGCCTCAATTTGACGGCTAAACACGTGATCGAAGCAGTAATCATTCGCGAGGGCAGTTAGGATCGACGTGTCAGTCGTCAGCGCCATGGAGGCCAACCCTCGGCGCTCGCGTGCAAAACGTCCAACAAGTTCGGCCGCCAAGTGCTGGCTGTCGGCGGCGCTTCCCCCGTTTCCCATCCACAGAAACTTTCCACCGTCACGAAGCACAGCGATCATCTTTGTCGCTGTCTGCGTGATGGCCGGCGCCAGGGTTTTCACCTGACCCACGATGTTGAGGTGTTCATCGATCACGCTGACAACATCAAAGCCTTGCACGACCTCAAGTCGTGAGTCGCCATTGTTCGATTCGGCTTCGCGCTGAATGACCTTACTTCTCAGCATGGATTTCCTTCGTTTGCGGACAGAAAATAAGTTAAGTATTGCTTTCTATGTCTTGCCAGGCAATGAAAGGGTGGGTGCTACTGGGCTGGGCACGGTTCATGGTTCACGAGTTGGTAGATTTGCATTAGAATCTCGTACTTACGGTCAGCTATCGTCATCAGACAGTCCACGTAGCAGTTACTAGGCAAGATCAGAACCCTTGCATCTTGCAAAACCTTCAGTGATGCCTCACGAGGCAAGCGTTCATCCAGACGAACAGCCGAAAAAAAGGTGCGGCTGATCGACGAACGAATCTCGTTCAGCAATGGCCCGTCACCGATTACGGGCAACGTACAGCGGGAAGTCACTCGGGCCCAGGCCTGAAGCAATGTCCGTAGTCTCTTCTCTTCTGACAGTCGGCAGCTCCGCCGAGGCGATACACAGCAGGGCACAAACAAACAATGGTGGTCACATAACGGTTATTGGGTAAGAAAGCGCACCGAACGCGCTGTCAGATGTGGGTTTCGGGCTGATAACGACCGCTTACCTGATAACTTGATATGCAGCATGTACGCCAAGTCGACGAAGGCCGACGTTTGAAGGGCCGACCTGATCTTCGCTCGCCACATCGGTCTGACCTCGACCTGTGATTGGATCCCTTCATACCGCTGCCAGGTATGAACATAGTCCGACTGCTGAACGCTATCATGGCAGCACCTACGAGCTTTCACGGTTCTGCAAAGGACGTGAACAGGCGTGAACGATATTATATTGGCACGTTGTCCATGTTCCGGCTTCACTACCTCGTACCAAATGTCAGTTCGATAGTCACTCGCCAGAAAGACTCTCGTCTCCGAGTAGCCGGTCGACTCGCAGTACAGTGAAAAAAATAGTTCTGGGGAAAACTGCCAAAACCCATGGCCACAGAAGTTGTTCCCCGGCGATACATGTAAGATCTGTCCGCCGTCGCGGCACAACTCCGACACATTCAGAAACGCTTGCGGAGCATTGTAAACATGCTCCAGAGTTCCGGCGTCGATTACCGTGTCATATGTCGACAGTCTTTCGTTTAGCGGCTTGTTCATATCGGCAATATGACTCGCCCCTTCGTAGTCGGAGTAGTCCCAGGAATCGACAGACGCAGCGCCAAAATGCTGCAGCAGCAAACTTTCGCAATATTTCTCGTGCTTATACTCAGACCCCGCGCCGATCAGGGTACAAACCTGGTTCTTGTCTAGGAACAGTTGTTGCCGGCCGATTGTTGCTACGCGTCCGAACTGCCCGTGCGTCGCCGCGAAACGCAGAAACTGAAGCCCGTGATGATCGATCCCCACTACGCTTTACCCCGTTTTCCTTAAGATCATGGGCGCAACCTACGAACCAAACCAATAAGATAATCCGCGCCTTATCCCAAGATGATATTTCTCACAGAGAAGCGAAGCACGCACGTGAGGCCTGGGCCTTGCATTTGGGTGAATGAACAAGACATCGTAGTTAGTCCGGGAGAAATCAACAACCCAGAAACCGAGCTTGCAGAATTGCTTTTTAACGGCTCGATGCGGTTGCGACTCTCTGGATAAATGAACTGATGGAACTCGACGCTGAACTGCCTCACTCGCTCCAAGACTCTTGTGGGCACGCATTCGAGGACATCGAGTTCCGCGCCCTCGATATCCATCGTCATCAAATCAATACTGGCGGCAGGCACCTGTGAAGTCAAGTTTTCCAGCGTCATACTTTCCACCGAACAGTCCCTGCGCTCGAACCGCTCGTTGTAGAAAAACGAGACGGTTCCGAGTTGTCCATTATCAGGAACGGCCGCGGACCACGTGTATCGGCAAGCGCCACTTGGTGGACCGTTACGCCTGGAATGGCCAATTCGTGGAGATCAGCGCAAAGATGCGGATTTGGCTCCACGGCGTGAACTCTGCAACCGAACTCTCTGACCATTGCTCGCGTGAACTGCCCTTGATTCGCCCCTATATCCATAACAACGGAATCTGCCCTATGAGCGATGGGAGAAAAGTGTGACCGGCAATCCGAGCCGTGATGCTACTGCGCGAATTTGTAGCGAGGCGCACGGGAGGCGATCGTCCGCATACGCAATACCCTTCGCAGAGTCAGATTCTCTCGAAAGACGAATCATCGATTCACACCTTCCCGGAATCCGCGTGTCTGATGAACCTATTGCCAGCTATGTCAGTCATTCCTCATTTCGGTCGCAATACGCTACCAGACTGTTGCCCAGCACAGGAAACCCAATGTCTACGACCTTCGCTTCAGGGAATAGCGTCTGCATTTGCCGCGACGAGAGCAGATGAATTTCTTCGTATTCCCTGAGGTAACCTGGCGAGTAGGGGGCAATCTTCTTTTGTACCGCTTCCGGAAGAAACTGGTAGAACGGAAGCATGGCGTGCGGTTCAAGGGGAAAAACTTTATTTGGAGTTGTGACGAAGTAACCGCGCGAAGCGACGCGTCGGATCTCGTTGGCGAACTCCTGTTGCGCAGGCCAAGCACCAACGTGTTCAATGACCGCGTTTGAGAAAACCCACTCAAAGGACCCTTTGGCAAAGGGTAGGTTCCGCCCGTCGGCGACCACTGTCCTCAGAGTGACTCCATTACATACCTTTATCTGCTGAACAGTTAGATTCACCATGACGACATCGTCAAACTGCTCATACAAGTGGACAAATTCACCATTGATGCCCAGCCCACCACCGACATCAAGCAGGCGGCACCCCGGTTCTCTCGCTCCAACAAGATCCAGAAAGAGATCAATCTTTTGTTGACGCAGTTTTTGGTGAAGGGGTTTGACAAACTTCAGTACTGTCCCCCGAACACTTTCGGCCTTCACTCTCACCGGCTCTCCTGAAATTGGCATCTATATCTTCCGCACGCTCCAAGCGACGCAAGCATCACTGTCGAGCCAGAGCCAGCAAGAAGAAACGCTTCCGTGGGAGGTCGGCCTCCTTGCCCACCCGACGAAAACCTCCGCAATCTTCAGTGTTGTAGTAGAGTTCGTATGTGTTCGACGGAAAGAAGAAAAGTACATTCCCCAAAGAGCCGCCGTATCGTTCTAGCCCAATCTGCAAGTGGATTTCGATGTAACAGTCGGGCATGTGCGACGCGAGAGTTGCCCTTGCACCCTCGAGGACTTCGCATTCAAATCCCTCCACATCAATGTAAATAACATCCGGCGGCCCGAACTTTGCCGACAAATCGTCGATTGTGATGACCTCGACCGGATGAGCACCGATCTCGTGTTCGTTACGGGCAACTTGGCCATTCATTGACCGATTAAACCAAAGCTGCCCTGGTTTTGACGATGCTGCAGCCTCTATCACCTGCAGGTTGTGGATGTCGTTGAGCTCACAATTTCGCAGGCCAGCACGTGCGTTGTGGGGATTGGGTTCGATTGCCCAAACGAATCCGCTTGGACCTACTTCTCTCGCCATGATCATCGCCTGCACGCACTGGTTGGCGCCGGCATTGAACACCTTAGCACCCGGGACCAACTTATGCGCCTTAAGCATCCCGAATTCGGCGAGTTCGCCCTCGTCGTAATCCCTGTCGTACCACGAAGCACCGTCAATGTCAGTTAGCTCGAGTTGAAAGTCGTGCGCGCCATAACGATGTCGGACGACCCTGGGCCTAAAACTCCGAAACGAGTACTCAGCCCATAGCGCCTTGAGTACCACCACGCTCCAATACGGAAGAATACGACGTAATGGTCTTCGTGCTAACAACAAATATTCCGACACAGAACGCATCAACCTTTCCTTCCCCGTAAAGCGTGCACCGGTTTAGGCTTTCTTCCGAACCAGGAGGTGATCTGACTAACTAACTTGGAATTAGTGGCTGCTAAATGAAGCACAGACTACGGATAGATTTCTCAGGCAGTCGTGTACCTGGTCCTGCTTATGCGGATGTCTGCAAATCGACGCCATGCTCCGCAGGATAACAAAACACCCTGGTTTCAGTTAAGATGCCCGGACTTTCGGCAAACATGTCTGATCACAAAGATCTCGACGTCTTTGGAGCAGCAAGCCGCGACAAGGTAACGTGGGGAAGGCACATTGCAGCAGCCAACAGGTAAGCTCCCGAAACCAATGACCGCCCCTCGGCACGACGCATGAGTGACAGGCGATAGAGATGCTGCCCTGCAGCGGCCACCATTTCAGGTGCCCGCGCCAAGGTCGATTGTCGAAAGCGAGCTGAGCGGAAGGCCCCCATATCAGGCTCAGGCATACCGCGTTCGCGAGCCTTGGCGCAGGCAATTGCAAAAGCGTGCCCCGTGTTAACTTCATGACGGGCTTGGAGACAGATCGACCCTTCGCGAATCCGATAGCAGTACAACGCTTCTGGAATGTTCGCTACCCTTCCCAAATCGCACAGGCGGAGCAAGAAATCCAATTCTTCGCCGGCTCCAGCAATGTGATACCCGCCAACCGCTGCCCACGCGTCGCGTTTGACAACGATGGTTGGATGATTCACTCCTGACCGCTTCTGGAGAAGTCTCTGCCGAATTCCGGAATGCTCCGTGGGCGGGCGAAAACCATCCACGACTCGGCTCCCAACAAGGAAAGTTATTCCAGTGCCAAGCATGATCACATCATCGTGAGCGCGTAGAAATTCCATTTGCTTTTCGAGACGACACGGTTCACAGACATCATCGGCGTCCATACGTGCAACGTAGTCGGTGCGTGAATTGTGGAACAGTTCATTAAGGGTCGCTCCGAGGCCACGATTCCCTCGCACCGACAACTTGATACGAGGGTCGCGCAGGGACCGAAGATAGTCCACGGAACCATCGAAGGACCCATCGTCGATGATCAAACACTCGAAGTCCCTGTACGACTGAGCGAGAATGCTTTCCATGGCCGCCGGCAGATACGGCATCGCGTTATATACAGGAAGAGTAACTGTCAGCATCATCTTGTCGTAATCCAGACTACCAGCGTAATTTCAGGTGCGTCACTCCTGTTCACGACTTGCGTTCAAAGCGTTTCCCCGGCTACCCCTCGCCCCTCCGCAGCCCGGCTTGGCCGACACAAGCGAGCAGGAACTGAGGCAGCGAGAGTCCTCAATTTAGATCGTTGCTCTGCGTTCGTACCGAAGAACCACATGATGAGGCACACTACAGCACAATGCATCGCGGCTATCAGCGCGAACCTGGCCAAGCCGTCGGCAAGGAAATGTATTAACGCCAGCGCCACTGCAACAGATCCGAGCACGGACAAACTGGCGGGTAACACAACATCACTCAACCAGCTCCTCATGGAGATTGTGGCGTGCTTATGCGCGAACCAAAGGCGTCCGCAGCCGGCAAGCACGGTTCCGGCAACAACGGCCCAGAGTGCCCACGTCCCTGGCCTGCCAGCCCGTAGCAAGAAGTATCCCGCCGGCACTCCGATGCTGTTCACAATAGAAATCACAAGGGAAAAGCCCGCAACGCGACCCGTTGCGAGAAGCGACACGTTATATCCCAAAGTGAGCTGATCAATGATAAGTGCAATGAGCAACGGCAACAAAAAGGCTGCCGTGCTCGGGGGAGGCGCATGAAGCCATAGCTTCAAGCAGAACCCCATCTCGAAGAGAACGGGAGCCAGAGCAATCCAAAGAATGGCGAAACCATAGGTGTTGGTTTGATTGGAAAGACGCGCCATTCCCCCGTAGTCGCCGGAGGCCTGGCGTTTGACGATCGGAGGAGACGCAGAACCCAGGAACCCCCAGATGAAGTTGCCGGCAAATCCCTGCACCTGAACCGCCAAGCCATAAGCGGCGTTAGCAACGGGTCCGAAAAACACGTTAAACACCACCGCCGGGCCCTGTGCGCGAACGAGGCTGGAAAGAACAAGCAACAGGCCCCACCCGGAAAAACTAAAGAGTTCTCTAAGCCGCTGACGTTGATGGTCGGCATTGAAATGCGACACCCGAGATTCCGGATAGCGGTAGTAACAATAACCGGCTGGGCCGGCAGCCACCGACATTTGGAATATACAATAAATGGCTGCATACCACAGAAGGGCATCGCCGGAAAGGAATTTCAGGCAGAAAACGGAGACCATGAAAAAAACACCGCTCATCGTATTCATGAGCGACATGGAAGCAATCGACTCATGAGCTATCAGCAGGGCTTGATAGGGCGTGAAGACCACGTTGCACACCATGGCTGCGATGACCATGCGGTAAACCCAAGCGGCAGCGGCCAATCGTGCAGCGGGAAGCGTTAGGAGATGATGCAGGATCCAGCCGGTCGCCAAAATGCCTGTGCCGGCGATCGTAATTCCTAAGGTAACGTGCACCATAAGGACGGTCGTGAACCATTTTCCCGCCTCCTCTGTGTCGCCCTTACCCAAGGAGTATGCAATATACCTTTGCGCTCCGTTTGCCAGCGAAATATTGAGGAACGTGAGAAGAGCTAAACACCCGCCAATTACCGAATAAATGCCATAATCAACGGCACCCAAAGTTCTCAGCGCGACCGGAACGGCAAAGAGTCCGGTTAGCGCGTAAACAAAGAGCTTAAGGTACGTTGCGAGCGTGTTAGTAACAATGCGGCGAGACTGGGTCATCTCACTGCCTTTTGGCACCTAGATGCGTCTGCCGACAAGCATAGTGCGGGGAATAGCATGTAAAGACAGAACAGACGAGGGTCACGAATCACGTTCTCGGCGATTATCGTCGTCGAAAGCGCTACGAGCGACAACAAGGCGGCATCCTTGCACGTGCGCTCCTCAAGAGTGGAGGCTGAGTAACGCCGGATCCGGCTTCGGATGACAACAAGGGTTCCAACAAACAAGAACAGGCCTGGTAGACCGTAGCAGACCGCGGCTCCAAGGTACTCACTGTGGGCGGCTCCGACTTGGTTCAACCCTTCGTCAAAGAAAAGCATTTGTACATCGCCAAATGGACCGAGCCCAAACAATGGATGCTGGACAATGCTGGCGATCTCGATAGGCCAGATGATCTCCCGCCCGCTCAGTTCACTGCCCTCTTCCCGAGTCGCTGTCTTCATCAAAAACACAACCGTCCCACACACAAGACTCAGCAGCGTCAGCAGGAGAAGGCGCTTAATCCCACTGCCTAATCTGTCCCCAGGATTCTTCCGGCGGCGCCATAAACCTAGTAGCGCCGCTGCAATGATGCTGGTGACGATTCCGATGAGGAAGGCGCGATAAAATGAGAGCACCGGTATTACAAGCAGCAGCAGAATGGGACCTATACTTCGGGCGCTGGGATCTGCCAGTTGCCGAGCGAGCACCCACGCGATCAAACAAGCGCAAGCCGCGATCATATACTGCGGCATACCGATACCATGAAACAATTCCAGTTGACCCGATGGCAACTTTTCACCGGGCATCGCCTGTATTCCCAGGAACCCTAACCACATGCTGGTCACGGCGCAGAGAACCAGAGCCCATACCATTAGACGCACAATGTCGCGAACGCCACCGATAACTTCCGCAGCACCACAAAGACCAGCCAAAACCAAAATGCCCCCGAAGCTACTGACGAGGTTCCGCAGAGCGAGCACCCCAGCGCCAGAGACAATCCAACAAAGAAAAGCCCAAGCGATCAGCCAAGCGAACGGACTAGCAATAATCCTTAGATTCTTGCTGCACCGGCACAGAAAGACCAGAGCGGCGCCCAGGACGAGTACTGCCATCTTCATGGTCCCAGAGAAGGGATTCAAAGTGTATGGATCAAACGGGACAAGCAGTTGTTCCAGCGCGCTCATGCAAAGCGCAAAGACTGCCAGAACCAGAAACCTCACCAATTGCAGACGAGCCGACGCGGCATGTGCACTACCAAGCGTTCCTTGCAGGCCCATCACCGGGGACCCGGCGTTGCCGTTTCTCATTGCAAGCGTTCTTTCAGATGTCATCAGTTGTCATATGTTTAACGCCGAGGCGGATAGCTAAAGTAGTTGCGCGTTCCTATGACAGTTTGCGGTGGGCTCTCCTTTACAGGTGCTTTGTGCCAACACTCTGGATTAGTGCCATCTGAGAAACACGCCGCGCACCCTGTCAACAAAATTCACGGCCGCGTACAAGGGCGACGAGTGTACGCGACTACTCATAGTCCGCAGCCTACGTAGCGGGTATCTCCCCGAAATGGATGGGATTGAATAGTTAGGAACAGCTGAACAAAGCACTTCCTTCAACAGTTGCGCCCAATGCTCACAGGCCACTGCATGACAGAAACTGTCTTTAGCAAAACGCTGGCCGGCGGCGCCCATCGAGCGGGCTGTACTTGGATTGGCGAACAATGAGATCACACGAGACACATACTCACGATCATCTCGACAAAGATAGCCAGTAACTTCGTTGAGTACCGTATCGCACATTCCCCATCGGCGTTGAGCCACGACTGCCGCACCGCACCCGGACATTTCCACAACACTCCCTGGACAGCATTCAGTAAATCCCATTGGATTCGGCAGGCCGACCATCGCCCGGCCAATAATGTCATACTTTTCTACGCCTATCTTTCCATGAAACACGACACCATACTGGGCGGGAGCACCATGCAAGTACCATAAGATCAGTTGTTCGTAAGAGGGAGATGTAACACCCAACGTCCCCAGTTGCTGATCATGGAAATAAACCCGACTGCTGCCAATGACGTCGAGTTCAGCTGTTGGACAAGCACGGCGAATGCTGGGCCACAGTCTCGCAACTCGGTGGAAGCCTTTCGCAGGAACGAGACTTCCGACGTAGACCGCGCGTTCCTCCTTACTAGCGTTAGAGCATGGTGGCGGATAGTATCCGAGCGTGATGTAGGTGGCTTTGTAATGACACGGAGCTCCCGCGGCCAACGCACACTGTTCGCGTCCGACATAGACGACGCGCTTGATCTGCTGGCATCTGGCGAAGTACGAGAGTGTTACACTCTTCAGATGGTTATGCGTCCACGCGATTACAGGAATTCTATCAGGGATTGCCTCTATCACTCCGGCCCCGACCAGGGAGTCATGACCTCGGACAATTATGCAGTCAATGGATTCCGCTTGACTTAGCAACCTGCGCAGGCCGGTCGGATAGTCATCAATAGGGACAACAGTGAGCGTCTTTGGATAGGTGTTAGCGCGATTACGGTGGAGAAGTGTGACCCTCGCTATCCCGCGACTCGCCAGTTCGTGTGCTAGAGAAACAAAGCAATACTCTGTTCCTCCGACGGCCGGATTCCCGAGCGCTGGATCGGTAAGGTCAGCGGTATGAACACTAGAATCATCCAAGAGAAATGAAATTCGCATAGGTAGAGTCGATGGTGGGGCGACTACATGACTTGAGCGATCCGTGCCTGGGCCTTAGTTGCTCAAGGGATCAGTGGCGAAGCAACCCGGACTGCGCCAAGTGTTTTCTCCTCGGCTGCAAGGGCCTCTGACTTCTTCCAATCCTCAAAAGTGTCGAATTTGAGTGGAGTGCGGGCGGGCGATCCGGGTGCTGAGCGGTAGTCGGGACGCTTCTTCTCGAAAATGCAGAGCATGGCATCGTGATCGCAAATGCCCGCTTTATAGAAGCGGGCCTTCGGGTTGACGTTATTCATCGACCCACGAGACAGGTCGTCCACAATGACAACGTCCAACCCCCTGTCCAGATAGCCGTCGACTACGTGCGACGCGATAAGCTCGGCACCGCCGGTAACAAGAGCCTTCATAAGTTGCTCCAAATCATGTGCGCCAAGTATCCGACACACAGAACAATATATCGGTGATCCCGTGAGATCGTAACAACGAGACTTGGTGTTCGAGGAAAGGCTTACCCGACACAGGCAGCATCGACTTTGGAACAGTTTCAGTAAGAGGACGGAGACGCATTGCTACTCCACCCGCCAAAATGACTGCTTGCACGAGGACCTCCCCTATCCCTGGCACCCCTCAGCAGGCGCCTTCGGCAGAATGATTGCCTTCCAGATAGTCTTCTATAGTTTCAAACAGAGCCTAGGTCGAGCTGCACATTCGTCTCGAAGGATGGGTCCCGGTGGGGACCGTGACCTGCCACAATCCGGCAATTCCGGCTTACCCTCGGGGCGGCGCAACTGATCGAGGGAGTATATTGCGAGAAGTCATCGAGAGGATACTGGTGATGCCGGCTAGACTCATATCCCCGCTGAGGAGAATTGGCGATGATCATTCGTCGCTCGGTGTCGAGCGCCGCACTAGGTCCCGGAGTCTATTAACCGTGGAGTGCTGCCTGAATCGGCTCACGACCGAAGAGACCGAAGACGTCGTTTCGCGTGCCTTCAGTACGAGAAGCCTGCGTGGGTCTTGGGCATCCAACTGCTCGAGTTGGGAAGATCCTACAATCCAGGTAACCGCCGCTGCCATCGATAGCACCGTCAGTAGGACGATAATCAGCCCCCTGGGTGGCCACGACTTCTTCTCCGGCAGGTTCGCCGTATCGATCACATTTACTGTCGGGATCTCCTTGGCTTCCTGGATTCGTGCCAGTTCGTACTGCTGGTTGAGCAACTCGTAGACGGTCTCCTGAATCTTCATGCGCCGGTAAAGGTCAGCCCACTCAACGCCGAGCAAGGGCAGTTTGCGGATGGGTGGATACATCTGGTCGGGCTGGGCGGCATCTGAAACCAGCGAGGCGTCCGTGCCTTGCAGCTTCTGCGCTTGGCGCTTAAGCTCGTCGACTCTGGCTTGCAGCGACCGGACCCGAACGTTGTTGCTGGTGTAGATCTGCTCCAGACTCTGCAGTTCCGACTGCGAGGCGATGAGTTGTCCCTGCAGCAGACCCGCAGACTCGACCATGGCTTTCGTCTGCTCTTTGATGTCGAGAGCGGAGTTCTTGCTGGCAAAGGCGCTGAATTGCTTTTCGGCGTCCTCGAGGTCACTCTTGACCGTGGTCAGGCGCCGTTCGATGAAGATGCGCTCGCGCCGGGCCGAGGAGGTGCTGACCTGGGACACGAGACGGTTCAACTCATCCACGTAGGCCTGCGCGATGTCGTGCGCGCGCTCAGGATTCTTGTCGGTCACGGTCAGCGAAATCACGCCGCTCTTGCGGTCTTCGGAAACGGACGTGTGATCGTTCAGAGTTTTGCGCGCATCTTGCTTGTAGCGGGCACGATAAACCTTCTGCAGATTCAACCGGTCCCCAACGCGGTCCTGCACGCTCCGGCTGCGGAAGAGATCGACAAAGAGGGCACCCGAACCCTTCGTCCCCAGCAGGCCTCCAGCCATGGCGGCCAGTTCCGGGGACGCCTTCGAGGCTAACGCGGCCAGCATAGTTCCGCTGCCGTTCATGGAGTCGGGCGGCATGACGCTTACCGAGGATTCATACCGGTTCGGGATCAGGAACGCGATCACGGTGCTGATCGCAAGTGCCCACGCTGCGGCACGGTACAGCAGCCGGCGTTTTTCCCACAACAACTGAAGGTGCGCCAACCCATATGGCGCCGGCTGATCCGGCACGAACTCGGCAGCTACCGGGGGTGAAGGAAACTCGACCTCAGCCGGCTCAATCTCGTGAATAACCGTGTTCTGTTTTAGGCTTTCCACAATCGTATCCAAGGTCCTGCAGGAATGTTCCGGCATGATTTTCAATTAGCTTTGACTGTTGCTTGGTCAGCCTCTTGCTCCAACCTCCCACTATGCCTTGGCGCACTAATCGCTCGGACTCCAGTAGTTCCCGCTTCTTGGCGAACGCCGCTTTGCCGACTCGACGATCCTCTTTGAGCCGCATGTTGGACAGGGTATTGTTGAGAACTGCGTTGCGGATGGCACTGGAGTCGACTTTGAGTTCCAGAAAGTCAGCAACGCGTGCTAAGGTTCTTTCAGGGTTGGAGTGCAGGTCCTCATACTTGATAAGGATCATCTCGCCTTGGTCGAACAGAGGCGAGTTCAACCAGCTCTGAGTGTGAGTTTGCCAACTTCCAAACGAGCTTGTCTGGCCGCGGATATACTGTCCAAGGAAGTGCTCGAGGCCATAATCTACGTCGCCAAGATGACCGCGCTCACGTTCGTAATTCGACACTGCGACGTCTCGGGGATCGCGTACGAGATAAACGGCTTTCCGATAGTCGCCACGATACGGCTCGTGGGTCTTGAACAGCCGTCCTCCATTCGGTAGCAGCACCGGCACGCCGTGGCTCTGGAGACCAATGTAGGGAACGGCCGTTTCCACCGTGTCGAAATCAGCTGTTTGTCCTGAAATAAGCTCCCATAACAAGAACCTCATCCAGGTATTGCCCGACCGGGGATACGATGCCAGAAATACGTCGTTGATACGTGCGGCCCGGTGCCGATACCACGCAATTGGTGCTCGCATCCTCGTAGCGCGAAACCGTCGGCGAAGCCTTCCTACCATCTGTCGCACGACGGCCGGAGGGTGGATTGACATTTGCGTTCCTAAATTCCCCGCATGGCAAAGATCGTGGTGTGGAGCAGGATCGCCAGATCCATGAAGAAGTTTCGATGCTGGATGTAATAGAGGTCGTATTCGATGTTCTCGTGAATCAGGTAGTTGCGGTCGCCACTGAGCTGCCAGAGTCCAGTGATTCCTGGTTTTACCTGCAGACGCTGGGAATGACGTTCGGTGTAGGACTCGACAATGAAGGGCATCTCCGGACGGGGCCCAACCAGGGACATATTGCCTACGAACACATTCAGTAATTGCGGAAGCTCATCCAGACTGGTGCGCCGGAGGAAGCGACCAAGCCGGGTAATGCGGAGATCGTCTGACTCTTTCGGGGAATAAGCGTAGGCGGGTGCCTCCGTGTACATGGTACGAAACTTGAACATGCGGAACCTTAGCCCGTTCAGTCCAATACGTTCCTGCCGAAACAGCGCCGGGCCCCTGGAATCGAGTTTGATCAGAATGCCAAGCAGCAGGAAGAGCGGCGAACCGATGGCCAGCAGAGCCGCAGCGCTGCTGAAGTCGAAAATGCGTTTGGCCCACTCGTAGGTGGAGCGCCTCGGGTCGCGACTGAACGAGGCCAATAGAACTCCGTCAATGTCCTGAAAGTCCACCAACGGATCGGAGTGAACGAAGTGGCTGGGGACGAAAGAAACGCGCGCGTTTGCCGCCATGGCTTCTTGGGCTGCCCGGTGAAACTTCTCGTTTTGAAGGGAAGGGATGGCGATCACGACCAGGTCGGCAGCGCACTCCGACACCAAGTGCCGAGACATTGGACCACGCATCACGGACGCTGACCGCCGATTCTCGTAGCCTAATTCAAGAATGGCGCTGCCGACTTTCGCGGCGTCGTCATCCACGAACGCCACCGGTTCCAGACCGAGTTTCGGAGAACGGCGTAGCACTGAGTAGACGCGGCGACCAGTGGATCCCGAGCCATAGATTAGAACCCGTTCAATACCATAGCCCTTGGCATGCATGTGCTGCACCAACATGTAAACGAGGTGCTTTTGGAGAAAGAGAAACAGGGGCACCAGGCCCAGGGCGATTACTAGTAGCCAGCGTGAAAACAGGAAGCTGGTGAAGAAACTCACGCCCAGTATGAAACCCAGAGCCTGCATGGACACGCAGAGCACGTGCTCCGTTTCACGCACGCGCAACAGACTGGTTCCGCGGGAGTACGCGCCTGCGCGGTCCAGCATCAGGACGATCACCACTGCGAAGGTAGTGGAGACGCCAAAAACGACCGAACGCGGATAGTGAACCTGCCTGCCCAATCCGAGGAAATTGTACGCCACGTAGCCTGACATGATCGCGCTGATCACGGTCACGAAATCGGCTAGCGCTTCCAGTTTTGTCAGGTGACTTTGGAATTGCCCGGAGGGAGTGTGCCGCCCAACCGTCGTAACCAGAGCCAGATCCGGAGCGCGAGTGGATTGGGCTTTCGGTGAATGTGTCAGACCGATCGAGGAGGGCATATTAATCTTTGGCGCTCTTTCCCGCTTTTGCGGAAGATTCTAAGGTTCCAACACTTGAGTGCATGATTTTTTGTCTGAAGTGAGAGTGAGGTGCTCGAAAGCTTTGGGAGTCTCCGCTATCGTTCCGACTTGCGGATCTGCCACTTCGGGTAAAACGTCAGCTGGAAAGAACTCGTGAAATCGGTTTGCCGCCCCGCTGCGAGGACCGGGAACTTCCACTGTTCGTATTGCAGGAAGCCACTGAGCCCAATCTCATGCGTGAGCATTCTCTCCTCACGTGCCGAGTAGTCTACGGAGCGGCCGCCGCCGATGAAGTCCGTGGAGACTTCCTGCTGCCGATATCCCAACTGGAATTTGTCACGGGGTGAAAAGGAGTAGGTGAGCCAGGCCTGGCCGCCTCGACCCGCTCGCCCGATCCAGTTCGCCAGGAGCTGACCGTTATTCGTATAACCCGAGCGATAGCGGCGTTCGCCGTAATAGACGAACCCCGGCGCAAACTCGCTGGTTAGAGGTTCGTGGATCCCTTCCGCACGAAGTTCCAGCTGGTGAAGTTTTGGAAATTGCGCGATATAAAACCCAGGGTTCACGACGGGGCGGGAGGAGCCGATGGGAGAGATTTCATCGACCGCCAAAGCATCGCAATATACCGTCAGCCAGTTTCGGAGATGCGGAATGCGGTAGCTGACATCCGCAGCCGAAGCACGTTTGGCGGGGTTGTTACCAGTCACTGTCGGGCCTTGATTAGTATGGGAGTAGAAGGTCTTGATGAAGTTGGCCCAGCTAAAGGGAAGCCCAGGACCAGCGAACATAGCGGTAGCTCCCATTCCGATCTCTAGATTCGACGTGGGCTTGAAACTGATCTTGGCCCCATCCAGAAACGGCTGCGGCTTGATGTTTCCAGGACCGAGCAAAGTTGTTCCGTCCAGTTCGAACTGGGTTCCGGAGAGCTGGCCCAGAAAATACTCAACCCGGATGGGGCCCAAAACCCTGGAGAGCAATGGGACTCGGTAAGGTGACACACTATCCAGCCTCAGCATGTTGAACGATTCGGCATTGTTGCTCAACAGGAGCGCACCCGAATCGCCCGGTCCGAGCCACCAGCCTTGTTTGCCGAATGAGATTTGAATATTGTGGAAATTCAGCGCGATCGCGCCCTCGATAACTCGAAAGCGATCGATGTTAGGAGTCGCATTGGATACGGGAAGAGTAAGGTCCGCATTGGCGATTGCCTGCAAGACCTGAGGAGGATCAGAAGGGGAACCCGGGGCATGCTGGTACTCACCGCGGAAGTAGAAAGAAAATGGGCCAGCCACGGCGTGGCCACTCACTCCGGTCACATTGTTGAACCCCTCTCCGTAGGGACGTCCGTAATCATTGATGATCGTCTCCCCGAAGTGATATCCATCGCGCAGCGGAGTTCCCGAGATTCCCATCAAACGCGTGTACACCGACTCTAGACGCACGCCGAGATTGGGAGCACCATCCAGGCGATCGGTTTCGGCCACAAATTCCTCCGCCAGCGTCTTATAGATCTTCTGCGCTTCGCTCCCCGGTTCGGCATCGTCGCCCAGTTGCTCGCCAGCCTCTTGCAACAGTCGCGCACATTCCATCCTCGTCCAGGGACGGATTCCGACATTTGCGGACCGCACCGCACCCAGCGCGATAAGACGGTTGAAAGCCTGATAGATCCAACTATCCAGCGGCACATACGGCGACCCCATATTTACCGGATTGCGAACCTTCTTCTCTTTGTCTTTGTCCGAATCTTTGTCCGAATCTTCGTCAAAATTGCCCCATCCCGCGCCGCCGAGTTCGGGGTCGTGATGAGCGCGATAGATCTGGCGCGCAAAATACCATCCGAGAGCGGCGCCCACTACGGCATCGGAAGAGAAGTGTTGTTTGCCGGTAGCGCGCGTCAGCGTCACCGTAGAGGCTAGGCCGTAAGCGGCGATCTTCGTCAGCGTCCCCGGATACTCATGCGCGACCACGCTTGCGACCGACCAGGCCACCGCGGAGTGCTCGGAGGGGAATGACGCTCCACCCTGAAGGAACGTCCCCTCTCCGTTTCCTTCAAGCGGCCTGGGACGCTGGGTCATGGTTTTGAACAAATATGCTACCGCCGTGCTATTGAGAGCGGCCTCGCCGGCTAGAAACCCGGTTTCGCGCAGATGGCCGTTGTGAACGAAATGTCCCCAGAGGTAAGAACCGCCGGCAACGCCGATGAGCGAATAGGTGGCGTATTCGGAAATCTTCTTGCTTCGGTCGATCTGCGAAGCGTCATCCGGAATGTGCCGCGAGATCGCCGCATCGTTTGCCAGGAGCGTTGCTGTGAAAGCGGCGAAGGGAGCGAGAACCTTCGCATCTGGCCAGTGCAAATGAAACGGCGCTGTCCAGAACTGTTCCTGGTCGAGCGCGAGATGTTTGATAAAGGGCTTCCCCAGCCGATTTTCTGGATCCTCTCCAGCGGGCAAGAACGTCGTCTGATTCTCGTGGGGCGATTCTGTTTTCACCTCCAGCGCGGGCGAAGGCGTCTGTGAATCGGTCTGAGCGGTGCCTTGTTCGATCGCGAAAAGAGTTACTAGCATCACTGCAAACATCCAGAGTCTCATCCGCCTGCGCTTAGGGAATCGCAATGGCTGCAACCAACGCGGACGACGCCGCGATCTGCGCGATGGACAGAACGTTTTTCATAGTACTGCTGCCAAGCGCCGGCTTCTCCGGTACCACAATCGTGTCGCCCGGACCCGTCGCCGCCGAGAGCACACCGCCGGACCAATAGCCGCCCTGTTTGCTCGTCACCGAGCCGTCCGCGCGGACGATGAAGGTTGCCCCTTTGTCTGCAAGCCGGGTCGCGCCTCCCGCGCGGGATAGATACCAGCCGGCATTCCTCCCCGGCATAAAAGTGAGGGCGTTAGAGTTGTAGACCTGCCCGATGACCAGCACGGCTCCGGGCTGCTTGGGGATGGTGAGCGAATCGCCGGCGCGAAGCTCGATATCCTCAGGCGATCCCGCAAAGTCTTTGCGG
>Ga0181515_1080174_pt1 | contig 28019 bp, 28 predicted proteins | sample PEATcosm2014_Bin_11_FD_127748 | JGI IMG/M metagenome (GOLD analysis project Ga0181515, IMG submission 127748) | Metatranscriptome of peatland microbial communities from MTU Mesocosm Facility, Houghton, MI, USA - PEATcosm2014_Bin23_30_metaT... | ecosystem: Environmental > Terrestrial > Soil >... | reverse complement strand
CGGTTCCGAGTTGCGCCGGCCGCTGGGCATCGCCATGGTAGGCGGACTGCTCCTGAGCCAGGTGCTCACGCTTTACACCACGCCCGTCATCTACATCTTTTTTGACAATCTGGCGCACCGCTTTGCCCCCAAATCGAACCGGCCGGAAACCGGAAACGGAGAAGTGGCAGGGCCTGCATGAACATCTCCGCGCCCTTCATTCGCCGGCCCGTGGCCACGACGCTGCTTACAGTGGCGGTTGCGCTTGCCGGGGCGATTGCGTTTGAGGTGCTGCCGGTGGCGCCCTTGCCGGAGGTCGACTTCCCGACTATTTCAGTCAGTGCGGGCTTGCCCGGAGCGAGCGCCGACATTATGGCGTCATCCGTCGCCACTCCGCTGGAACGGCAGTTCGGTCATATTGCAGGGGTGACGGAGATGACTTCCGCCAGTTCGCTTGGCAGCACATCGGTCACCATTCAGTTCGACCTCAGCCGCGACATCGATGGCGCGGCACGCGATGTAGAAGCCGCCATCAATGCGGCGCGAACCTATCTGCCCGCCAACCTGCCGGGCAATCCAACCTATCGCAAGGTCAATCCCGCCGATTCGCCGATCATGATCCTCGGCCTTACCTCCGACAAGTACGGTCCTGACAAACTGTATGACGAAGCCTCGACCGTCCTCGCGCAAAAGTTGTCGCAGATACAGGGTGTGGGGCAGGTGTCAGTCGGAGGCGGCGCGTTGCCGTCCGTGCGGGTGGACGCTAATCCGACACAATTGGCCAGCTATGGACTTACCATGGCGAATTTGCAGTCCGTTCTGAGCCTGCAGAACGCCGACTTGGCCAAGGGCCAAATTTCCAATGGCCAGGTTAGCGCCGACATCCTTGCTAACGACCAGATTTCTCACGCCGACGACTACAAGCCGCTCGTCGTCGGTTATAAGAATGGCGCGGCGGTCCATTTGTCCGATGTCGCTGAGGTGACGGACTCGGTGGCTAACATCCGTGCTGCCGGCTATCTAAACGGCAAGCGCGCAGTTACAGTCATCATTTTCCGCCAACCAGGCGCCAACATCATTGATACCGTCGACGGCATCCGCGCGCAACTTCCGTTTATCCAGGCAACCATTCCGCTCGGTATCGATACCACTATCGTTCTGGATCGCACCACCACCATCCGCGCCTCGGTCAGTGACGTTGAGAGGACGCTGCTCATTTCCATCGGCCTTGTCATTCTTGTGGTGTATGTTTTTCTGCGCAACGGCCGCGCCACGCTCATTCCTGCGGTCGCGGTGCCGGTATCGCTGGTCGGTACTTTCGCCGTGATGTATCTATTCGGATATAGTCTGGACAATCTCTCGCTGATGGCCATGACCATTGCCACCGGATTTGTGGTGGACGATGCCATCGTGGTGATGGAAAATATCGCGCGCCACCTGGAAAACGGCATCGCGCCCTTTGCCGCGGCGCTAAAGGGCGCGGAGGAAATCGGTTTCACCGTCTTCACCATCAGCATTTCGCTCATTGCCGTCTTTATACCCCTGCTCATGATGGGCGGAATCGTCGGCCGTCTCTTCCGCGAGTTTGCCGTGACGCTCTCGACCGCCGTTTTCGTGTCGATGATTATCTCGCTGACTACGACTCCGATGATGTGCGCTTATCTGTTGAGAAACGAGCGCGCGGAAAAACATGGCCGCATCTACATGGCCACCGAAAGATTTTTTGACGGGGTGCTGTCCGTGTATCGCAGCAGCCTGCATTGGGTGCTCGACCATCCGACGCTCACGCTGGTAGTTCTCTTCATCACCATCGCGCTCAATGTCGTGCTGATCATTAAGATACCCAAGGGCTTCTTTCCCGTGGAGGACACGGGAGCGATCACCGGGAGTGTACGAGGACCGCAGGATTCATCCTTTCCTGCGATGGACAACTCCATTCGTCAGATCGGCGCCGTAATCAAGAATGATCCCGCGGTTGCCAATGTGATTGCGTTTTCGGGAGGCGGCGGGGCCACCAATACCGGCTCCCTCTATATTGCGCTCAAGCCGCTGGCGGAGCGCAAGGTCAGCGCCGCTCAGATCATCGACCGCTTGCGCCCGCAATTGAACCGTCTGCCGGTAGCTTCCGCGTTCCTCCAAGCCGCGCAAGATCTGCGTATCGGCGGCCGGTCCAGTAATGCGATGTATCAGTACACGATCCAATCCGACAATGTGCAGGATCTTTCCAAGTGGGCGCCGATCCTGCTCAGTCAGATGCAGACTCTGCCGGGCCTGCAGGACGTGAGTTCCGATCAGCAAAATGGAGGTCTGGATGAGCTGCTGAACTATGATCGCGTCAGTGCAGCCAAGCTCGGCCTCACCGTGCAATCGTTGGACTCGGCCCTCTACAGTGCATTCGGCCAATCGGAGGTGTCCATCATCTACACCCAGTTAAATCAGTATTACGTGGTGCTCGAAGTTGCTCCCCAGTATTGGCAAAGTCCGGAAGGATTGAAAGACATCTACCTGCAATCTTCCGGCGGCAACATTCCGCTGTTCGCGGTGGCCGGGGGCCAAGCCAACACCACCCCGCTGGCCATCAACCATACGGGTCTATTCCCTTCGGTGACTGTGTCCTTTAACCTCGCGGCGGATAAGTCTCTGAGCGATGCCACGTTAGCCGTCACCCAGATGCAAAAGCGGCTGGGCACGCCCTCTACGCTGCAAGGTTTTTTTGCGGGCACACTGCAGGCCTATCAGCAATCTCTCGGCACCGAGCCCATACTGGTGGTGACGGCGCTGCTGGCGGTCTACATCGTTCTCGGCATTTTGTATGAAAGCCTGGTCCATCCCCTGACCATCATCTCCACCCTGCCGTCGGCAAGCGTAGGCGCGATGCTCGCATTGATGCTCTTTGGTCAAGATCTGAACGTCATCTCCATCATTGGGATTGTGCTCCTGATCGGAATCGTAAAAAAGAATGCCATCATGATGATCGATTTCGCGCTCGAGGCAGAGCGCAAGGAGGGAAAGAACACGACCGACGCAATCTTTGAAGCTTCCATGTTGCGCTTCCGTCCTATCCTGATGACGACGATGGCTGCGTTATTGGGCGCGCTGCCTTTGGCGTTGGGGACGGGCACGGGCTATGAACTCCGCCGCCCCCTCGGCATCACGATCGTCGGAGGGCTGATCTTGAGTCAACTGCTCACGCTCTATACCACGCCGGTCGTCTATCTGGCGTTCGACCGGTTGCGGCTGCGGATGCAGGGAAAGCAGCACGACACGCTCGACTATGGCGCCGCACCAGCCCCCAGCGCTACGGATTAAGACTGAATTGAGATTAATTCGTGATGCAGCTCTGCCCCGCCACACGGTCTTGTCGACGAGGTGCGGTGACTTTCGTGACACCACCAAAAGGTGGTATGCCCTTGCAGAGCGCCCTCGGACTATAATTTGCTTCGGAAGTCATGCCCAGTTCACGCTACGCATTGGTGACCTACGTCCGTAATCCGGTTGGCGAGTTCGTCGCCCAACTGCGCCAGGAACTCCACCCGACGATCGCTCACATGCCCGCCCATCTCACCATTCTTCCTCCGAGGGAACTGGTGGGAACCGAAGCGTCCGCACTGGAATTCCTGGAAGAAGCTTGCAGCCGCGTCGTCCCGTTCAGCGTCGAACTGGGAGACGTGGAGACATTTTTGCCTACGACTCCGACGATCTTCATCCAGGTGAAGCGGGCGGCTTATCGGATGCGGGAACTGCACGATCAACTCTGTGGCAAGGGACTGCACTGCGACGAGGACTGGCCTTATATTCCGCATCTCACGATTTTGAAGACAGAAACGGACGAGCAGGCAAGCACGGCGTTAGCCGTGGCGCGGGAGCGCTGGGCGCAGTTTCCGGGCAAGCGGGAGGTCGATGTGGAAGAGCTGATGTTTGTCCGCGAGAATGGTAGTCGCTGGCAGGATGTGGCGCTGGTGCCATTGGGACGTGGCCAGTTGTCGTCCAAATTTTAGTTTCGGAAAAAGTCGGATCAGCACTCACACATAGTTCGTAAACGGTTTCCCAGCATTGGGTGTAACCAGTCCCCAACCACCCCGTGATACCCCCTGAAAACCCGCAACCAGCGGGCAGTTTCACTAACCAGACGGACATGTACTTTCTGCCCGTTGCCAAGCCCATTGGCCGGATTACCATAGATTCAACGAGCTGCATCCCGAGCGCGGATCCCAGGCTGCGGGCTTGATCGCAACTTCAAGCAGAAGTTCGATCGGAAGAGTGGATATGCAAATTGGGGTCTATGGATCCGGCTACCTCGCCACCGTCATCTCCGCCTGTCTCGCCGATTTCGGCACACCCGTCTGCTGCTGTCATAGCGATGGCACGCGCATCATGGAAATCGCCAAGGGCAATATACCTTTTTTCGAAAAGAATCTTCAGGAAGTAATTCGGCGCAACGTGCGTGCGGGGCGCCTGATTTATTCCGCCGACCCGGAAGAATTGGCGCGCAAAGCCCAGGTAATTTTTCTGGCTGAAGATTCCGCGCAAGGGCTGGAAGAACTCGTACTCCGCCTGGCGACCGCGGCGGGCCGCTTCCAGGTGCTGTCGATTGTTACGCCCGGCCGGGTGGGTTCGACCACTAAGATCGAAACCTTGCTGACGGAGAAAGGGCTGAAGAGCCTGTTGGTGTGCCAGCCGATGTTCTTCACCAACGGATGCGCGGTCGAAGACTTCAACTGGCCCGACCGCATCATTCTCGGCACGCCTTCGAGCGAAGCGGTCTCTTCACTGAAACAGATTTTTCATCCGCTGGTCATGCGCGGAGTTCCCGTGCTGGTCACGAATTACGAAACGGCGGAGTTGGCGCGCGAAGCGACTACGGCGTTTGTCGCGACCAAGATCTCATTCATCAACGAAATCGCCAGCCTGTGCGAACACGTGAATGCCGATGCCGTAAGCCTGTCACTCGCCCTCGGGCTGGACAAGAAAATTGCGCCGCGCTGCCTGCAACCGGGCGCCGGCATGGGTGGAATTTTCGCCGAGAGTGATATGGAATCGATCACCGGGCTGGCGCGCGAGAATCGAGTCGATTTGAAAGTGCTGAATGCCGCACGCGAGGTGAATCTGGACTTGGCGAACCGGCTTATGCAGAAAGTAGCGGCAGCGATCGATAGCGTGCAGAACAAGGACGTTGGCATCCTGGGGCTGGCTTTCAAGCCGCACACCAATTCCGTGGCGGGATCGGCTTCTCTGCAACTGGCGCAGAACTTGCTCGCCGGGGGAGCGCGGGTGCGGGCCTACGATCCGGTGGCGATGCCCGATGCGCGGCTGCAACTGAATGGCATGGTGAAATATTGCGAATCCGCCTACGGGGTCGCCGAAGGTGTGGATGCCCTGATCGTCGCCACAGGCTGGCCCGAATTCCGGGCGCTCGATTTCGTGAAGATACGCCACCTGGTGAAACGGCCGATCATCATCGACACCAAGAATCTGCTTGACTCGTCGCGTCTGCGTGCTATGGGCTTCCAGGTTATGGGCGTGGGACGACAGTAAGCGTAGCAAGCTCGCGCGATCACCGACTGCACCCTTCGGCTGCGCTCAGAGCAAGCTCACGAGGCGCCCGTCTCTCCACCGTCTGACTCGTCAATTGCTATAATCGTACTCTGCGGTGGGAGTAGCTCAACTGGTAGAGCATCGGACTGTGGCTCCGACGGTTGCGGGTTCAATTCCCGTCTCCCACCCCAAGCATTCCAGGCTTCCTCGCGCTACTTCCGATTACTAACTCCTGATTCACCGGGCCCCAAGTTTAACGATGATGGTTACAAGACTTTCGAAAAGAAGGAAATATGAAAGACTACGCGCAATTGCAGCGACAGGTTAAGGCTGCATGGGCCAAACTGCCAAAGGGTCTCAAAGCGCGGCTGGAGCCACAAATCCTCGCTGCTCATAAATACGCGCTGCGAGTGCGCAAGCGAGCGGTCCCTCCCGCAACGCCTCGGCCTCCTCATCATCTGCTGATGGTGTACAGCCTGCTCCACGGCGATCCGGACGGACTTTTGAAAAGCGCCACCGCGCCGGCTGCGGAAGGCTTGCATCCTCGGATTGGAGGGGATGGGGAAATCTACTTCGGCGACGTGAAATATGACGCTACCGATCCGGGATGGGTTTACCTCTTTGTCGCCCTGGAAAAGACCAGGGGCCAAACCCCACCCTTCAAACTCCCGGCCTATGATCCTCAGAACCAGGCCATCACAATTCCCGATGACGTCACCTTAGCCATTCTGGGCGATTGGGGAGGCTGGAATGATCCGGCCCAGCAGATAGCGCGCGCCGCCAAAGGAGATTGCTTTATCCATCTGGGCGACGTGTATTACGCCGGCACCAACCGCACTGAGGTGCTGAAGCCTTACGAGTCGACCAATTTTCTCGACGTCTGGCCTGGCCCAGCCGGCAAGTCTTTCGCCCTGAATTCCAATCATGACATGTATGCTCATGCCACCGGCTACTCCCTGACAACGCTGGCGCCGGGAACCGCGTTCAAAGCGCAGATGAGTGCCAATGTTTTTGCTCTCAGCAATAACAAGTTCCGCATCGTGGGACTGGATTCTGCTTACTACGCTTCTCCGGATTACCTGTATGACGTTGGCAGCCTGGGCAGCCCGGCCGGCGGTCAAGCGAAGTTTCTGCAGCAACAGGCCAAGATCGCTGCCGCCAAAGGGCAGAATCTGATTCTAATGACGCATCACAACGGCCTCTCCGCGAACGGCTCCAGCACGGAGCCTCTCTGGCAGGAAGTTATCAGCCAACTCTCTGCTTTGTCGGGCAAGAGCATTTACTGGTACTGGGGACACGTGCACGTGGGCGCGGTGTACAAGCCGCGCGTGGTCAAAGGAATCACGATTTACCCACGCTGCTGCGGTCACGGCTGTATTCCCTGGGGCGTGGCCACGGCGTTGCGGAAGAGGAAGAGCAGCGTACTTTGGTTCGAGCAGGAGGTGCTGGGGCCGGGCTCGAATTACTTTGTCAGCAACGGCTACGCCAAGCTGGCGCTCAGCGGAACGTCGATGACGGAGACCTTTTACGACCAGTCCGGTAAGTCCCAGTGGAGCGACACGAGGCCAAGTGCGCCCGCGGCGGCACGACCACGACGTAAGAAGCGATAAATGCAATCTAAACGTAGCGGGTCAGTTTGAATTTGTCTTGAAAGGGCACGGCTTCACAGCCCGCGGAAAAACTCGACGTTTGCACTTGATTTTGGGTGGCGCAGCGGTTTACCGCTGCGATAACCGCCTTGCCTTGAACGCGGCTTTACAGGCCGTGGAAAAACTCGACGTTGCACTTGATTTTGGGTGGCGCAGCGGTTCACCGCTGCGATAACCGCCTTGCCTTGAATGCGGCTTTAGCCGCTGGGGGAACGCGTCCTCCAAACTGACTCACTACCAGATTCAGCCCCGTGCGCCGACTTCTTCGTTTTCTCTTGTCGCGTAGTGGGACTCGACGTAGTCGTCGAGAATCTTGATGAACTCGGCCACGATCTTGTCGCCTTTCAGGGTGGTAAAAAGGCGGCCGTCCACGTAGACGGGGGCTTTCGGTTCTTCAAATGTTCCGGGCAATGAAATTCCGAGGCTGGCGTGCTTGGATTCTCCGGGGCCGTTGACGACGCAGCCCATCACCGCTACCTTCATTTCTTCCACGCCGGTGTGCGTCTGTTTCCACAGGGGCATCCGCTCGCGTAAATAAGTTTGGATCTGCTCGGCCATTTCCTGGAAGAAGGTGCTGGTAGTGCGGCCGCAGCCGGGGCAGGCAGTGACTTGCGGAGTGAAGCTGCGAATACCCAGCGACTGCAGAATTTGCTGCGCTACGCGCACTTCTTCGGTGCGATCTCCGCCGGGTGCGGGGGTGAGCGAAACTCGGATGGTATCGCCGATGCCTTCCTGTAGCAGGACGGCCATCGCCGCGCTTGACGCCACGATGCCTTTGGCTCCCATGCCGGCTTCGGTGAGTCCCAGGTGCAGCGGGTATTCGCAGCGCGCGGCCAGGATACGATATACGTCGATCAGATCCTGCACGCCGCTGACTTTTGCGCTGAGGATGATTTGATCCGGACGCAGCCCGAACTGCTCGGCCAGTTTCGCCGAACTGAGCGCGCTCACCACGATTGCTTCCATCGTCACTTCGCGGGCGTCTTTTGGCTCTGCCAGGCGCGAGTTCTCGTCCATCATCCTTGTTAGTAACGCCTGATCCAGCGATCCCCAGTTCACACCTATGCGGACCGGCTTCTGGTGCTTTACGGCGACTTCAATCATGGTGCGGAAGTTGTCATCGTTCTTGCGCCCGATGCTGGCGTTGCCAGGATTGATGCGGTATTTGGCCAGTCCCTCGGCGCATTCGGGATACTTGGTTAGCAACTGGTGTCCGTTGTAGTGGAAGTCTCCGACGATCGGCACACGCATGCCCTGCTTTTCCAGGCCTTCGACGATGTGCGGGATCGCCTTGGCGGCATCATCGTTGTTGACGGTTACGCGGACGACTTCGCTGCCCGCTCGCGCCAGGGCGGCGACTTGCTTGATGGTGCCGGGGATGTCCGCCGTGTCGGTGTTCGTCATGGACTGCACCATAACCGGTGCAGTGCTGCCTACGCGGACGCCGCCGATGGAGGCGGTGAAGGTTTTTCTACGCTGAATTTCGGCCATAAGGAAATACTATTTTAGCAGCATTCCTTGCGAGTTAGGATGGGAGCCTCAGTTCGGCAGTGGTGCTTTAGTGTGCCCCCACCACCCTCGGTTCCTGTCCCGCAAATTCGCAGCATAAATCCACCCTGTCACCCTGAGCGGAGCAAGGCCAAGCGCGAAGCGATTGGCCTTGCGGAGTCGAAGGGCCCCTACACCTCCCATGACGTATCCAGAGCTGCACCGTCCCCCGTGATGCACAGCCGTCTCGCTCCAGATGTCATCAACTTATATCGCGAATTTGCGTTGGGTTTCCCGCCATCGCAAGCCCTTAAGCGGGCGGCTCTCGCGCTCCGTCTAAGTCTTGTGCAAATTGTTTCATCTAAGAGCCAAATGGCGTATAAACCCGTACGTACATAAGTACCTGCAAAATGTTTCACGTGAAACACTATTACGGTTTGCATGCCCATCGACGCGCACAAGCCTGGGCCGGCTTAGGGCATTCGGGTTAGACCGGGCAATGTTTTTACCAGGTCGTTATAGATCAACATCACGAAAAAGAGCACCAGGAAGACGAAGGCCGCCTGGTAGATGCGCTCTTTGATGGGCAGGCTGATTTCCTTTTGCATCAGGGTCTCGATGAAGAGGAGCAGGATGACGCCGCCGTCCAGGATGGGAATGGGCAGCAGGTTGACGATACCCAGGTTCAAGCTGATAGCGGCAGTGATCAGCAGCAGTGGAGTCCAACCCTTTTCGCGGGCGGCCTGGCCAACCGCGCTGCCGATGCCGATCGGGCCATCGAACTGACGCATGGATGCTTTGCGCTCCACCACCTTTTGCAGCAACTCCAGGATCAGGAAAGAACTCCTCTTGCTATCGGTCAGAGAACGTTTCAGCGCGTCCGAGAAATTGAGTTTTACAACTTTGGTGGGATAGCTGGCGATGCCGATGCGGTAGGCTGGGCCTTGGCCACCTGTTCCGGGATCGAGTCTCGGTTTCACGGTGAAAGACAGTTTCTGCCCGTTGCGGAGAACAACCAGTTGCAGCGGCTGATCCTTGGTGCGGTTCAATAGCTGGATAAGTGCTGCCTGTTGGGGAACGTCCTGCCCGTTCGCGGTGAGGATCTCGTCTCCGACCTTAATTCCGGCCTTGTCGGCAGGCATGCCGGGTTCGACTAGTGTCAAGGCGAAGTTGGGCTCTTTTGCCACCCAGCCGATGTCGCCGTATTGATTGGGGCCATACGGCTCCGGAACCAACTCCTTCTGCATGACTTGGCCGTCGCGCTCGATGCCAAAGCTTAAGGGCTGATTCGGGCTCAGCGCCGTTTTGACCTCCAGTTGCTCCCAATTCGGATTCTCGACGTCGTCAACCCGTACAATCTTGTCGCCAACCTGGATTCCTGCTTTTGCGGCTGGAGTATCAGGATTCACCCAACCCACAACCGCTGGTTCGTCGAGCACGGCGAGGTATTCGAAATGGACCATGTACACGCCGGTGAAGAGGGCAATGGCCAGCATGATGTTCATGGTCGGCCCAGCCAGAGCGATGATGAAGCGCTGCCAGCGCGGATGGGATAGAAACTCGCCCGGATCGCCGGTGCGGTCGTCCATGGGATTTTCGCCCGACATCTTCACGTATCCGCCGAGCGGAAGGGCGCTGATACGATAGTCGGTCCCGCCTTTGGTGAAGCCCAGCAGGCGCTTTCCAAAACCGAGGGAAAACACTTCGACTCGGACGCTGAAATACTTGGCGGCAGCGTAGTGACCGAACTCGTGAATCAGGATGAGGAATCCGAGGACGATCGCCATGTCGAAGACGGTATGAAGGATAGACAAAAGCTGGGGCATAATAATCAGACTACTCCATAATTCCTATTACGAAATGGCCCTAACGGGCGATCCCTTTTGGCGACGCTGGTTCACGATTTCTCTTGCCAAAAGGCGGGCCTCGGTATCCAGGGCAAGCACCTTCTGTATAGATTCCAAATGTCGGGCGGGCGTTGCAGCCATTGTTTCTTCAATGATATGCGGGATGTCCTCGAATCCGATCTGCTCCTCCAGGAACGCGGCCACCGCGATTTCGTCGGCGGCATTAAGGGCGATGGTCTTTGCGCCCCCCGTCGCCGCCGCTTCGTAGGCTAAACTGTCGTATGCCAAACGAAGACAAGGGAATTTAGCCATATCCGGGGGACAGAAATCGAGATGCCGCAGGTCCATGACCGAGAAGCGCAACTCCGAAGGGATGCGCTCCGGATACGTCAGCGCGTACAAAATGGGCAGACGCATGTCGGTCACGGAAATTTGAGCAAGTATGCTGCCATCCACGAATTCGACCAGCGAATGGATCGTAGATTGCGGATGCACAATGACTTGCACGCGCTCGGGCGGCACATTGAATAAACGGCAGGCCTCAATCACCTCGAACCCCTTATTCATCAAAGTGGCCGAATCGATGGTGATCCTTTTGCCCATCTTCCAGGTGGGATGATTGAGCGCCTGTTCCACCGTAATTGACGCAAATTCCGACTTGGGCGTCTTCAGAAACGGGCCGCCGGACGCCGTCAGCCAGATCCGGTCAACCTCTTCCATCCTCCCACCGCGCAGGCACTGGTGGATGGCGTTATGCTCGCTGTCGATCGGCAGCAGCGGCTTGCCTTGCCGGCGCGCCTCGGCGGTGATCAGTTCGCCCGCCACCACCAGGCATTCCTTGTTGGCGAGGCCGACGGTCTTGCCCGCGCACACCGCTTCGTAGGTCGCCTCCAAGCCGGAGACGCCCACAATCGCGCTAACCACGAAATCCACCTCGGGATGAGTCGCCACCCGAACCGTGCCCTCGACACCGTGCACGACTTCGACTTCAGTCTTGCCTAAGCCAGCCTGCCGCAGCCTGGCTTGGAGGGCTTGCGCGGCGGCTTCATCCGCCAGTGACACCACCCGCGGCTTCCAGCGCAGCGCCTGCTCGAAGGCGAGTTCGGTATTGTTGCCAGCCGCCAGCGTCGAGATCTCAAAGCGGTCGGGATAGCTCTCGACGACGCTCAAAGTGCTGCGGCCGATGGAGCCCGTCGAACCCAGGATGGCGATGCGTTTCATGCGGAAGTCTAGAAACTCTATTGTACGGGAAGGTCGCGCCGTTCGAAGCGGAACGCCTTAACTCCAAGACCTCATCGACGCGGGCGGGTGGGCGGTGTTAATGCCTGGAGAAGGGACTGAAAGTCTGGAGGGGGTTCACAGTCGACAGAGACGCTGACTCCCGAGCGCGGATGAAGGAACTGAAGATGGGTGGCATGAAGAGCTACGCGGGCGATCCGCCGCTCGGTGGCTTCCGCCGGGTGGTACTTTCTGTCACCGATGACCGGGTGGCCGATGGCGGAAAACTGTACTCGGATCTGGTTCTGCAATCCCGTCACCAGCGTAACCCGGAGGAGCGAAGCGGCGCGAAGGCGGCGTTCGACCGAATACCGGAGTTCGGCACGGGCCGCTTCGTACCCGCTCGCTGTGGTCAACCGTTGAAACATTCCCTGCCGTCGAAAGTAGTGGACTAGCGTCCCTTCTTTAGCGGCGAGATGTCCGCGAACGACTGCGAGATACTGCCTCACCGGAGTGTGGGCGAGAAACTGCTGGACCAGTGCGTCTCGATCCGCCTCGGTCTTGGCAAAGAGCAGAACGCCGGAGGTAAAGCGGTCGATGCGGTGGACGACAAAGGCCCGTTGTCTTTTCGTTCTCAGTTCCGCGGAAACGAGAGACCATGCGGACGGAGTATCGGAGCCTTTGACCGGCACGGATGGAAGTCCGGCTGGTTTGTAGACGGCCACGACGGCGTCGTCTTCGTAGAGCACAGGACGGTCTGGTGAGACACGAGGCTTTCGGCGATCCTGCTTTCTGGAGTGGTGATCGCCGTTCGGTGCGTTTTTCTTCATTGCGGAGTGGCTATTGTAAGGGATGGAAACGGTGAATGTAGACGCGGATGGCCCGCGAGACATGTGATGGCGCTCACACCCGCCGCTTGCAAAGGGCACAAGGAGCGACGCACCCCCACCCACGGATAAAGTTTGGAGAAGTGTTTCGAGACACTACTGCATTAGCCGCCAAGCGCCGTACGCCCACACCACCGGAACTGCGAACAGCATGGCGTCGATTCGGTCGAGCATGCCTCCGTGGCCGGGGAGAATGGTGCCGGAATCTTTTGCTCCGGCGCCGCGCTTTATGAGCGACTCGACCAGATCGCCCAACTGCGCCGCCAGGTTGACTACTGCCGACAGCAGAATGATGGGCCACAGTTGCGGCTGCTCCAGGCCGAACATGCCGTCGCGGGGTTCGATCAATCCAATCCGCAGCAGCGCGGAACTGATTCCGGGCGCGTGCTGAATCCAGAGCGTGCCGACGATCACGCTGGCCACGATGGACGCCAGCGCGCCTTCCCAAGTTTTGTTTGGACTGATCTGCGGCGACATGCGATGGCGCCCCACCGACTTACCGACGAAGTAGGCGAAGATGTCTCCCGCCCACACGGCGAGTAGGGTGTAGATGGTCCAGATCGCCCCGGCCGGCTGCTCGCGGATCGCGACCAGAAGCGCCATCGGGATCGCGATATATACGAAGGCAAACGCCGAAGCGGCGGCGGCTGGGTAGCCGCTGGCCAAGCCGGTGCGACGCATTGCCACAGTCAGAAAAACAAAGGGTGCAAGCGCCGCCGCCAGCGCGATTCCGTAGAGTATGGCCGTAGTCTCAACGAGCGGCGTGCGATTGGTGGAGAAAACGATTACAAATACAAAGAAGAGCGCGACGAAGGCGTATGTCGCCAGCGTCATTGGTTGGACTGTGTAGTGCGTCACCAGTTTCAGGAATTCGGCGATCGCCAGTAATGCTATCGCTCCCGCTACCATGGCAAGTACGTAAAGGGGCGCCTTCAGCACCAGCAATAGAACCAGGGGAATTAAAACCACGGCGGTCGCAATGCGCTTGATCATTTGGAAGGGACTCGGCGGGATAGGACTCGGCTGATCGCGGTTCGTTGATCGCTGATTCGTTGATCGCTAGTCCAGAGCTGTTGTGATCGCTGGCAGCTGCCGAGCTTCTCCACCCCGCCAACCCAACACCGGGCTTGTCGGGGGCCCCGGCTCGCCCGGCTTGGACGGGCGAGGGCGCCCGTCCCCACACGGGCTGTGCTAATCAACGCTTCGCCCCGGCATGGACCCGGTGCGGCGTGTGTGGTGCGTGCCCGTCCTGGGCCAAGCCGCCGTAGCGGCGCTCGCGCTTTTGATATTCTTCTATGCCTTCGAGCAGTTGCACGCCGCGGAAATCGGGCCATAACGTTGGCGTCACATAGATCTCCGCATAGGCAAGTTGCCAGAGCAGGAAGTTACTCAGCCGCATCTCGCCGCTGGTGCGAATTACTAAGTCGGGATCGGGCAGACCCCGCGTGTAGAGATGTTCACTGATTGCCTGCTCATCGACTTCGATATGATCGAGGCCGCCATTACGGGATGCAGCCTCGGCCAGGGAGCGGAAGGCGTCGACGATTTCGCTGCGCGCGCTGTAATTCAGCGCCAGGGTCAGCAGCATGCCATTGTTTCTCGAGGTGGCGCAACTCGCTTCCGCCATCTCGCGCTGCACCGACTCCGGTAATTCATGCAGTCGTCCGATGTATTGCAATCGAATGTTGTTCTCGTTGAGCGTTCTGATTTCCGCTTTGAGATAGCGGCACAAAAGGCGCATCAGGAAATCGACTTCCGTCTTGGGGCGCTTCTTCCAGTTTTCCTCGGAAAAGGCGTAAAGCGTCAACGCTGGGATTCCGATGCGGGCCGCGGTTTCGACGGTTGAACGCACGGCGGCGACGCCGGCGCGATGTCCGGCAACGCGCGGCATGTGCCGGTGCCGGGCCCAGCGCCCGTTTCCGTCCATGATGATGGCGATATGCTGGGGAAGACGCGTCGAATCGAGCCGCAGGTAAACGTCCGCTTCTTTCTTATTGCGGTCCATCTTCATCCCAGCCGGAACCGTGTGTCGCAAGCGGAACTCTCCGAGTCGAAGCTAACACACGAAATCCAGTGTGTGCAATGCGATAGGAGAGTACGAGTTTGCTCGTCGAGCGCCGGGCGTCCCGGCTTGGCCTCGACTCCAGTCCAGGCGCTAGCGGGGACGGGCGAGGCGCCCGTCGCTCCACTATGTCGCTTCGTTATCAGACCGCCTCTTCGGGAAAGATGGGCAGGATCAGCTTTTCGGTGTGGCGAATCACTGTCAAAGCGCAGCGCACACCTACCTGAGCGTCGGTCAGCAGGCGATGCAAGTCATCGACCCCAGCCACCGGCTTGTCATCGTTTGCGACGGTGAGCGCCACGATCAGGTCGCCCTCGCGCAAGCCTGCGGTCCGCGCCGGGCTTCGATCTTCGATACCGACCACAACCACACCCGATTCCCGCGCTAAACCATAGAAGCGCACGACACGGCGATGGATGGGAACCGTTTGTGCCGAGACGCCGATGTAACTCCTCCGGATCCGTCCCTCGCGCAGCAAGCGGCTGGCAACGAATTTTGCAGTGTTGATCCCAATTGCGAAACAGATTCCCTGCGCCGGCAAAATTGTCGCCGTGTTCACTCCGATTACCTGACCGCGCGAGTCGACTAGCGGGCCGCCGGAATTTCCGGGATTCAAGGCAGCATCGGTTTGAATCACATCCTCGATGAGGCGACCGGAGTACGAGCGCAGGGACCGCCCGAGCGCGCTGATCACACCCGCAGTCACCGTGGACTGAAACCCGTACGGATTGCCGATCGCAATCGCCATCTGGCCCGGTCGCAGTTGCTGCGAATCTCCCAGGGAAACGGCCTGCAATCCGGAAGCGTCTATTCGAATGACGGCGAGATCGGTTGCCGGATCATCGCCGATGGTGTGAGCCGGAGCGCGCCTACCATCTGCCAGCGTGACCTCGATTCGCGTTGCTTCGTGGACTACGTGGCTATTGGTGAGAATCAGTCCATCGGGTGTAAATACGAAGCCGGACCCACCTCCGCGGCGATCGCGCGGTTCGCCCGCAGGTGTGCGCCCGGGAGCCTGGTGGTGCACTTCAACATTCACTACCGACGGACTGACTCGCTCAACCGCGGCGGTGACAGCGCGCGAATAGGAATCGAGCAAGTCGGCATCCGCGAATTGGGCAGCGGTGCGGATCGGCTCCTCCGGCAAAATCTTGTCGAACGGTTGCGGTGAGGAGTCCTGTGAAGATTGCTGCAAAAAGATGGGTTCTGCGAAAACACTATCGAGGTTCATGATGCATAGATGAACATCGATGCTAATTCGATTCTCGGAGGAATCGCGTGGCGATGGCCGCCTCCGCTGTCACAGAACAGCGGAGTGCCCGTCGCTCCACTAATCAGGCGCGGCCCACGCCGTATGCATCCAGCACATCCCGCAGCGTCACAATACCTTCTAACTTATGGACATCGCCGCGGTTCACCACCGGCAGGATTTCCAGTTGGTTCGTCCCCATGCGCTCGAGCGCTAAATCCAGCGCCTGGTCGGGGTGGACGTGCGGAAACACCATCGCATTCACTAAGTCGCTGAGTTTTTTTTCCGCGCCGTCGCCTTCCTGCATTTCCTTTTCCAACTTTGTAAGGTTAATCACACCAATTACGCCCCGTTGATCGGTTACGAGCGAGGTTCGGACTCCAATCGATCGAACCCGCTCCAGCGCTTCTCGAACCGTGATCTCGGCGGGCAGCGACTCGCCGGCGCCGTGCATCACTCTTAATACCTGACGCTTACTGTAGCGTTTTCGCGTCTCTGCCGACGGCAGGTGAATGCCGTCCTGGACGGCCAAGCCTTCATAGATGGGCTCATGCTGCAATCGCGAAGCAATGAAGAGGCTCACAAGATTTGCAATCATCAGCGGGACGATGACCGCATAGTCCTGCGTCATTTCAAAGATCATCAGCACCGATGTCATGGGAGTGCGCACCACGCCTGCGAAAACCGCGCCCATTCCCACCAGTGCGTAGGCGCCCGGCGTTGAGGTATAGGCGGGGAACAAGTGATGCGCGATGGTTCCTACCGTTCCTCCTAGCATCGCCCCTATAAATAAGGAGGGTCCGAAGATACCGCCTGCGTTACCCGTGGCATAACTGGTGGTTACGGCAATGAGTTTCAGAACCACCAACAGCGCCATCAGCTGGAATGCCATGCGTCCGTTCAACGCCTCGCCGACATAGCCGTAACCTACGCCCAGGACCTGCGGCACAAACCAGCCCATCAGTCCGACCACCAAACCGCCGACCACGGGTTGGAACCAGACCGTCTTCAGCGGCAACCGCAGGAAGCGCGCGCGAATACCGAGCAGAATTTTCGTGAAGGCCGCCGAAACCACGCCACCGGCTACGCCGAGCACCGCATACACCGCAAGCTCCACCGGATGGCCGAGTTGGTATGGCGGAACTTTGAAGAGAGGATGATCGCCCAGGAACACGTGCAGGACCATCCACGCCGTCGCCGATGCCAGGACCACCGCGCCCATCACCGGGGCGTAGAGGTCGCCCGTGATCTCCTCCAGCGAAAATAGCACCGCTGCCAGAGGCGTATTAAACGCAGCTGCAATGGCCGCCGCCGCTCCCACCGGGATCAGTTTCTTCACTTGCTCGGTGCGCAGTCCGAGGAGACGTCCAAGCACGGAACCAATGCCCGCGCCCACTTGCACCGAAGGGCCTTCGCGTCCCAGCGGAATTCCGGAGGCGAGGGTTGCCGAGGTGCAGAAAAATTTGCCGAGCACGGTGCGCAGCGTAATCCGTCCATCGCGCGCAAACAGAGCAGCCTTCGTCTGCGGGACGCCGCTGCCGCGGGCATTCGGAAAATAGCGATAGAGGAGGTAGCCGATGCTGAGTGAGCCCACGACCGGAAAGAGCACGCGCCGCCACCGAGCGCCACCCACCGGGTACAGCCGCATCCCCAGATGTTCGGTTAGCACTATGAAGGCCACGACTGCTAATCCAGTCAGTGCGCCGATCACCAGCGCCAGGATCAGAAATACTTGCCCCTCACGTTGCCGCAACTGGGACGCGGAACGCAGGAGCCCGTTTCTCCACCCAACTGCGCCCGGCGTCTGGCCGTCTTCACTCATCTCCGCTCATCTTCAGGGAATTACTCCTTAAGAGAATACCGCACTGGATTCGGAAGGCGGCCCGAAAATGAGCCGCCCTCGCCTGACAACTGCTCAGCGTTCGAATGCGAAGTGGTCAACTCTGTTCTGCTGCCAGCATTGTTCGTTGTCCTCTGTGCAGAACGGTTTTTCTTTGCCGTAGCTGATAGTCCCTATGCGGTCGGCGGGAATTCCCTCTTGCATCAGTGCCCGCTTCACCGATTCTGCGCGGCTGGCTCCGAGGGCGATGTTGTATTCCTCGGAGCCTCGATCGTCACAACGCCCTTCGACGAGAACCTTGATGCTCGGATGCTGCGAGAGGAAGGTCCCGTCATTTTGGACAGTGGAAGCCTCGTCGGGGCGGATGGCGTATTTGTCGAAGTCGAAGAAAACGTCTTTGACGTTCCTGCTGAACAATTCCTCATCCGTGGGTGAAGGCGTGGCATTGGCCATTGGGGCATTTACCGTGATGCGGGCGGATGCCTCGTTCGTTCCTCCCGGGCCTTTGGCAAGCAGGCTATAGGTAGTGGATGTACTCGGCGTGACCGACCGCGAACCGGACGGCGGCAGCGTGCCTAGACCGGCAATGCTAATTTCATTGGCGTTGCTGGTTTGCCACATCAGCACGGACGCCTGTCCCTGCTGAATCACGCTGGGGGTGGCGGCTAGAGTGGCTGTTGGCGCGGCGGGTACGGGTGCGGGCGGAGGTGGTGGCGTCACTTGGGCCGCTTTCTTGGCGCATCCTGCTAGTGACAACACGGCCACCAGCGCTGCGAGTAGAGCAAATATCTTTATTCTTTCCTGTGTCATTTTATTCAATCCTCCTCAATAAGAAGAAATTTTGGACTTGCCGTGGAGCAATGATTGGTAGGCAACCTCTGGCGAGCAGCGAAGGAATGCATAACCAGAACGAAATACCTCGGGCGGCTGCGACAGAAATTGAGTGGTTCTAGTCTGAGGACTCTGAGGAGAATCAGCAACGCAGGATGGCGGTGTACTCTGGCAGGCTAATCGATTGGAATCCGGCCTCTGAAAGTGACATCCAAGAGAGAACGACGAGCGGTGAAATCAGGCAGTTTCGTAGGGAAGTCATGGCGCCGTGCACGATGGCTGTGCGCCAGCGAGCCGCTGCACGCGCTGCCAGAAGAGCAGTAGCTGGCCCATGCACCACAGAATATGGACCCTGCATTGCCGGGAAGAGAAAGATCGTGAGAACGCACAGAACCGCTACCACAACCAGTTCGCATCCGACGCGGCCTGAGATCATCGACGTACACATATTATATCGCAGGCCCTCAAGCGGGCGCGGTTACCACAGTGCGGTTACCCCAGCAGCGAATAGTTCCCGGTGGCATCTTCCGTCTCAACCATCGCTTTCAGTTCGGGATAGTGTTTCACCAGTGTTTCAGGTGCGCGCACTTTCTTTCCGTCTAGCAAATGCTTCAACTCGAGCGCATTCACTGCGGCCTTGGCCTGAAAGTGATTGTTCGCGATCACGTATGTTGATTCGGCCCGGTGCGCGATGATCTCGATCTTCTCTTTCCACTTTTCGAGTTCCGCGGGTTTGTAGAGGTAGTTGTAGCGGTCGTTGCGGTTATCGCTTTCAGACTCGTTGTCGAACCAATGTTCGTAGTTGCGGCCGTGCAGGCGCACGTATCCTATGCCCGAGGTGACATGTTCGGTCGGTGCGAGCGAACGGCCCAGCAGCGGCTGATCGATGTTGCAGAAACCGACGTTGTGGCGCATGAATTCGGCGATCGTCTCCGGCTGGTTCCAACTCTCGTGGCGCACTTCAACCACTCGCGGATACTCGATGAACTGCCGCAGCAACTGCTCCAGGTATTCACGGTTCAACGAGGTGTTCTTGAATGAGATGGGGAACTGGATGAGCAGCGCGCCCAGCTTGCCTTCCGCGGCCAGCGAGTCCAGACCTTCGCGGGCGAGCCGCTCGTCCTGTTCATTCGGCCGGATGCTGGCGGCCGAGGTTGGTTCCATTACCGCCAGTGGAGAGTGAGTGAACGAACGGTGCAGCTTCGCGGTGAAAAGAAAATTTGGATTGACCGCCGCAGCCTTCCGCGACCATAGACGCCCCAGTTCCGGACGGATGTGTCCATAGAACGAAGTGTTGATTTCGATGACGTCGAAGAAGCGCGCCAGAAACTCTACCGGATGCACTTTCTTCCGGGTCACTTCCGGCGGATACAGAATTCCGTCCCAGTCTTTGTACGACCAGCCGGCAGTCCCGATGCGGATTCGCGGAGCAGGTTCCATACGGGCGGGCCAGATGTTTGCAGGTTAGCATAGGGCCGAGTGTGATAGGCCCGCGGGGTGCGGACACTTCTCTCCGCGATCGCCGCGAGAGTTTGTAAAGCTTCGGTGAAGGACTAATTTCAATAGAGAAGAATCGCGACCCAGTACATGCCGGTCGGATAGGCGGCATTGCGCGCGTAGCAACTGCCGACGGCAAACTGCCGAACGGTAGGGTCGCGCAGCAGGCGCAAGGCACCTTGGGGCAGCACTTCCGGACGACTCTCGGTGTAGGCGATTATTTTTCGGTTGTCGTAGGCGGTTGCAAGCAAGCGCGCATTCGGACGGTTCTCTCTCGCGAGCGAGCAAGCGGCCTCGTCAAGATTCGGCGGCGTGAGTTGGGCGAGTTCCGGAAGCCCCGCCTGTTGCCGGATTTCATTGACGGCTTGGCCTACTAACCTTCCGCTTTGCTGCGCGGAATAGGACGGAACCTCGTGCGCGAAATCCTGCACCACGTATAGCCGTCCATTGCTCCAGATGGCGGCGATGCCCGCCACATTGAAGCCATTATCGAGCAGGTTCCGGCGATGCGGTGCGGAGCGCATGAGAGCGTCATTCGCGCCCGGAGCGCAGGTAGCGTAAGCGATATTCTCCCCGGCACGATCGATTCTCGCCGCGTCGTTCGAAGGGCTGGCGAGAGTGCTGACTTGGGCAATTCTTTCGAGCAGGGAGGGCTCACCGGATAACTGATGCTCCAGACGGCCGCTCGCAACCATCCGCCGGGCATGCGCTCGCGCCGCTTCGCGTAGACTTTCTTCCATGCGCAACGGCGGCACGCCCGCGAGTTCGCGGCTCTTGTTTGCCGATGCCAGAAGTTCGTTCTCGGCGGCGGAATCCTCGCCAGAGGATGATCCGGTCGCCGAGTCCGAGCGGGGGCTGGGCTGCCTGTTACTAACATCGTGGCTAGACTGGTGGCGAAGATCGGCCGCCGGCGGAGTGGTTTGTGCGGCGCAGGGCACCGCATGCAGCGCGAACATCGCGAATGAAACCACCAGGGCCCGGAGCATATTTTGTTGGTTCGCGTTGCGGCGCGGGGATGGCCGCTAAAGTTCTGCTTTCCATCTTTCACGCTAGCCTCTAGAATTCACCTCAGCCACTTACCATGGAGACCATACTGCTGGTTACCGTGCTCGTCGGAATCCTTGTCCTGCTTGGGTTTTCGGCCATTCTATTGCGCCGCATTTCGGCGGCCTCGCAAGTGGATGTAAAAGCGGAAGTTGCAGGTCAGCTCGAAAGGTTCAATACCGCCCTTGGCCAGAAGATCAGTGTCAGCACTGCCGACATGGCCACTCGCCTGGAGCAGACTAAGGGGGACCTTCGCCAGCAGGTCACAGACCGCATCCAGCAAGGCTTTTCAGAGATCCGGAGTTCGGTCGAGCAGCAACTTGCGGCTGGCAGGGATGAACAAAACCGGAGCTTGAGCGATGGCCGCAGCGAGATGACGAGTTCTCTGCTGCTCACGACGCAGCAACTGAAGGGCGAATTTCAGAGCCTGAATCAGCAGACCGCGCAAAGCCTCGACGCGATTCGCGATCGCGTGGACTCGAAACTGATGGCGATCACCGAGCAGGTGCAGGTGAAACTCGATCAGAACATCAAAGAGGGATTCGCGCAGTTCGAAAAAGTTCAGCAGCACTTGAAGGCCGCGGAAGAGCAGCTTCGCGAAGTTGGCGCGCTCGGCCACTCGATCAACGATCTGAACAACCTGCTCAAGCTTCCGCATCTGCGTGGCCAATTCGGGGAAGCGAGCCTGGAGCGCCTGCTCGCGGACTTTCTGCCCGCGCATATGTTCGCGCTCCAGTCGTCGCCGGGTGAAGGCGCAGGACGCGCCGACGCCGTCATCTACTTCCCTGACCGTAAACTGCCGATTGACGCCAAGTTTCCGCGTGAGCAGGTGATTGCGCTGTTTGAGAGCAACGATAAGGCTGAGATTGAAGAGGCGCGCGTGGCGCTGGTGCGCGTGATGAAGACGGAAGCCAAGCGCATACAGCAATACATCCAGCCGGAAAATGGCACGACGGAAATCGCGCTCATGTATTTGCCGAGCGAAACGCTGTATATGGAGGTCATCCGCAACCGCGAACTGGGCGACTGGATGAATGAGCAGCACGTGTTTCCCGTCTCGCCCAACACCTTGCTGATGACGCTGCACACGATTTCATTGGTGCATAAGTGGTACGAAGTTGCCAGCCGCTTCGAGAAGAGCCGCGCCGAGCTTGCCAAGGCGCAGAAGTCGTTCGACTTTTTCCAGAACCAGTTCGAGAACGTCGGCAAGAATTTGAACAAAGCGCAGGAAGCGTTCGAGACCGCGCAGCGGCATCTGAAAAGTTATCGGGGCAAAGTTTCCGCGCTCAGCGGGCAGGAGCAGTTGGAGTTGGAGACTTCGGCTACGGTCGAAAAGCCGCTGCCGCTGCTTGATAAGGCGAGCGCGTAAGTTTGATTTTCCCATTGGTATATACTATTGGTAGAGTTCATGATAGGTATGTATGGTATATACTCTTGGGAGGAATTGCCCAATGCCCGAAACAGGAATTGCCAAGCTATTTCGCAACGGTCGCAGCCAGGCTGTGCGCTTGCCTCGCGAGTTTCGCTTTGAGGGGAGTCAGGTGCGCGTGCGCCGGTTGGCGGAGGGAGTGCTTCTGGAGCCACTAATCGCTGATCCCGTCGATTGGTTTGCGGAACTGGACCGGGTTCGGGAGACGCACTTCTTCGCCAAGGGGAGGAATCAGCCGATGACTCCGCGCCGCGAGATTTTCAAGTGAAATATCTTCTCGATACCAACGCTTGCATCGCGTTGATCAACGGTAAGGCGCCATCGGTCCGGACACAGCTACAGAGGGCGCTGGCTGCAGACGCAAAGGTGTTGGTCTCTTCCATCGTAGCGTTCGAGCTTTGGTATGGGGTTGCAAAGAGCGCACGTCCGGAAGCGAATGCCCGACTGCTGGAAACGTTCTTCGCGGGTCCGGTGAGCCCGCTGGCTTTCGAACCTGAAGATGCGAAAGTTGCGGGCCGAGTGCGAGCCAGTCTGGAAACCGTGGGAAGGCCGATCGGGGCTTACGACCTGCTGATCGCCGGCCAGGCATTACGTCACCAACTGACGCTGATTACCGCCAATGGGAGGGAATTCGGCCGGGTCAAAGGTCTGGATTGGGAGGATTGGGCCAAAGGCTGAGTTCCTACGAGTGATGGCCCTAGCGGAACATTCGCAGATCAAACTCAAAGGAGTTTGGTCTTTCGATCTTCAACTTGCGGAAATCGGAATGCTCCGGGTTCAGCAACACATTCCATTCGCCACGAATGGCTGCGGAAGGCACATGTAGCGCGCTGGTCTGGCCGGCAAGAATCCAACGATCGCCGAATGTCTTCAGAGATTCATCCCTCAGCTCATGCCATTTGCGGGGCAGGGACCTCAGATCAAGACGCTCGGTAGCGACATCGTCAGGGAGTTCTGCTTCAATCGAAACCAAGTCATCGGGCTGCAGATTCGGTTCGAGGTGAACGAAAGTCTCGATCGCAGCCAAGGCGAGAGAGGGAGATGTGTAAATCACGCGCACGCCTTGACTATTCCAGCGCCCGCCGTAGAGCCGGGCGCCGTCACCCGAGAAGGCGCCGGCCGCGTGAACCCGACGGCAAATCCTCCAAAGGCGCATCAGCTATAGACGCCGTAGGCGATACGCCCGAGAATATTTTCCACTTCCTTGGCCCCCAAGTCCGTATCCAGCTGATCGATCGGAACCTCGCCTCCCAGTGCGCGGTTGGGTGTGCGGAGCCACTCGGCAGCCTTGCCGGTGTTGCCGATCATCTCAACCGCCGTGGCGTACACTCGCGCCAATCGCACCGTGCGGTCCGACTCGGCGGCAGTGAGACGCGAGTGGCGGCTCAGGCGTCGCGTCAAAGTTCGCTGCGGAATGCCGAGTTTTTCGGACAGGGCGGAGTTCTTTAGGTCGAGCTTTTCCCCGAGCACGACGAGAGAGCCCGAGGGCAAACCCTTGCGGATCAGGTCCGCGAGTTCGGCGAAACTTTTAATCGAGCGTCCCAGGACTTTCTTGCCTCCCAGGACCTCGGCGATACGGGCTGACGTCATCTAAGCCTCTTGGCTATTCATACTACGCCATTTGGCTGGACTAGGCAAGATCCGGATTGCTTCAGCCAGGGCAGGCAAGAAACGCTCGCGGTACGCAGCTTAGGTTATGCGATGTCCCGGGTCGTATAGGAAAGTGTTTTGGAGGCCGGATAGTCCGCGCCTTTCACTTCCCAGACCCCGTCGAACTTCACGAAGTAGGGCTCGACTGAAATATCTGGGAAGTTTGTGGTGAGCAGTTCTCCTGCGCGGAGCAGTTCGCTGCGATGATGGTCGCCTTCGGCTTGGCGGTTGCCTTTGAAATGGGCCAGACCTCCGTAAGTGGCGCAATCGGAATGGCTCATGACCAGGACGCGTTTGGTTCGGTGCAGGCGGATGGACATCCGGATCTGTTCGAGGATGAAGTCCTGTTCGAAGTCGTTTCGGGGAGAGGCGAGGGTCTTAGCTCCTCCGGCAACGATAATCATGTCGGCGCGCTCGATCGCTTGCTTCTTTAGAAATTTTCGCACGGCTGTGCTGATGCGATGATCGAAGCAGCAGAGGACGGCAGCGTCGGCAACGTAGGGGTCGGCGGGCGAGTCGAAATGGAAAACTTTGCGCATAAGACCCCGGCCTACTTGATGTAGTAGCCGGAAACCCTCCACTTACCATCTTTATCCAGCATCGGAGTGACCGTCTCGACTGCTGCCTGCTTGTGCTCGAAGCTGCTGTCGTATTGAATCACCACGTATTCGCCATCTGGCGCTCCCGGCATTGTCGTTTTATAGGTTGCGCTTTTGAGCTTGCGGGAGAGCAACTTGCCCAACGGTTCGCGGCTCGCTCGCAATCTATCGAAGACGCTTCAAGAGCAGCGCCACGATGAGCAGAGCGATGCCGATGAGTATCCCAATCAGACGGGCCTTGTTCGCTCTTTCCGACATGACTTCCTGCTATGCTCCCCGCTTCGTTTTCAGTTCGGTTAATAGCTGCTCGATGCGGTCTTCTTTTTCCAGGGCGGCGAGGCGGTTTTCTACGTCGTCGGCCAGGAGTTGGGCTTTGGCTCCGCCGATGGCTTCTTCGCGGGCTACTTTTTTCTTCATGCGATCGAAGGTGGCGGACTTGCTATTGGCGTCCATGCCAGATTGCGCGTCACTGGCTCTACTGGCGGCGCGGGCGCGGCGATGCTGCGCGATCAGCAGATCGGCTTTGGCGTTGGCCTCGGCTAGTTTCTGATCGAGATTGCGCAGCGCCGATTTCAGATTTTCGACCTGAGCTTTCTGGTCTTCGAGCTGTTGCGCGAAGTTCGCGCTCAGGTCGCGATAGCTTTCCACGCGGAGCAGAGCGGCGCGGGCGAGGTCGTCTTGCTTCTTGTCGACGGCGAGCTCGGCCTTGCGCATCCACTCCTGGATTTTGTCGTCGTTTTCCTGTTTCTTTTTGTCCAAGAGATGCTGGTCGGCGATGGCGATGGCGACCTGCGTTTTGACCTGCAGGAGCTGGTTGTTCATGTCGAGGATGACTTGCTTGATCATCTTTTCGGGCTCCTCGGCTTTGTCGATCAGGTCGTTGAGGTTGGCCCGGACTAAGGTGGAAACGCGTTCGAGTAATGCCATAAGGGACTCCTTTGCTTCAGTCGTTAGTTGTTCGTCGTTGGTCGTTCGGTTTTTTGTTCCAGACGCCGCCTACCAGTGAGATCGCAATATAGGCTGCGATTCCGGCGGCTACCCAGACGCCCATGTGGCCGGTGGCGGCGCCGATGGCCGCACCCATGGCGGCTCCGAGGGCGACGGACAGGCCGAGTGATCTGGCGTGATGAAGTTCTTCCTGCACGGTTACCTCCTAGAATCAGTTGTTCGCGGAGCCCACTCATTCGCAAAGAACGCGAATGAGTGGGGCACCCAACACTCGGATGGGCGAGGACGCCCGTCTCTCCACTTACTGCTTCTCCTCCGGCTTCGGCGCCTTGTCGCCGATCTGCCGCACCTTGCCTAGCAATTCTCCTAGCGGCATGCCGCTTAGCGTTTCAAATAATGCCGGTACCTGCGCGGCCATTTTCGTGATGTCGCCGGTGATCTTGCTCATGCCGGCAGTGTCGCCGTTACCGGTGGAGACGATGGTGATCTTGTCCACGTTGGCGAGCGGTGCGGCCAGGGCTTTCACGATCTCTGGCAGTCCGGTGATCAGCTTGTCGACGACCGCAGCTTGGTTGTACTCCTGATAGGCTGCGGCTTTTACGTTCATGGCTTTGGCTTCGGCCTCACCTTTCTTGAAGATGATTTCGGCCTCGGCTTCTCCCTGGGCGCGAATCGCCGACGCGTGGCCCTCGGCTTCTGCGATGAGGCGTTGCTTCTCGGCGGCGGCCAGCGTTTCGATACGCTGACGCTCGATCTCGGCGCCTTTCAATACCGTCGCGATAAGTTCTTTTTCGCGGCGGCTGATTTCGGCGTCCTGCACTTTGACCTGTCCTTCTTTTTCGACTTGCTGCACGCGCACGCTTTCGGTGATGACCTGCTGCTGCATGACGTTCGATTGAATGTCGTAAGACTTATCGGCCTGTGCCTGCTGCTTTTTCGTGACTTCGAGATATTGCGCTTTCTTGACCTCGAGGTCGCGCTGCGATTCAGCCTGCTTGGCCTGAGAGAGCGTCTCGGCGAGCACGCGCTCCTGATCGGCTTGCGCTTTCGCAACCGCCGCTTCGCGAGTTGCCATGGCGCGCTTGATGGCCGTGTCACGCTCGGCTTCGGCGGTGGCTACGTCGGCGTCGCGCTTGATGCGGGCAACGTCGGGTTTGCCCATGTTGGTGATGTATTCGTTCTTGTCGCGTACTTCTTTGATGGTGAAGGAAATTACTTCGAGACCCATCTTATTCATGTCATCGGCGCAGGTGGCGCGCATGCGATCGCCTACCATCTCGGGTTGCTTGACGATTTCCTCGACGGTGAGTTGTCCGATGATGCCGCGGAGATGGCCTTCCATCACCAGCCGGATCAGGCCTTCGCGCTCCTGATCGCTCTTGGTTAAGAACTGCTCGGCGGCGGTTAGGATCGACTCTTTGTCGGACTTCACCTTGATTTGAGCGACGGCCTCGACGGTGACGGCTACGCCCTGTTTGGTGTAGAGGTCCTGCTGCGGAGCTACGTCGAACGACATCAGTTCGAGCGAAAGGTCCTTGCAGTTTTCGACCATTGGAAAGATGACGGTGCCGTGTCCCTGGACCACGCGGGTTCCGCGAAAGCCGTAAACGATCAGCGCTTCATGGGGTCCCGCTTTGCGGTATAAGCGGGCCAGCATGCTCATCAGGAACAAGATGGCCAGAACCATCAATCCTGCGAAGACCCAGATTTCGATTGCTATGCCGAACATATCGCCTCCTGAACAAATCAGTTCTCAGTTCTCGGTTCCCAGTTCTCAGCGTGGGGAGACGGGGCAAGCCCCGTCTCTACCGCACTGCGACGCTCTTGCAGCCTGTCTAACCACGGGTCAAGACACCCGTCACCATATCCAGATCCCGCATGATGCGTTCGGGATCGCTGTGGCCGAGATAGGTATCGCCGTTCGTCGTCTTGATATGCACCACCTTGTTGCACCACACAAAGGCACGCGTACCACCGATGCCGCGAATGCCATAGCCGCGAACCAGACTCCACGGCTCGATCGAATAACTCACGATCGACTGCTTTGGAATGGAGCGCAGGCGGAATCCAAGCATGCGAACCTCAACTCCGTAGCGCAGGAAGCGGTACTGGAAACCGCTCAAGGTCATCGCGCTAACGGCGACAGCAATCAAGGTGACGAGGATCGCAGGCCAAATTACAACCTTGGCGTGAGACAGCCATAGCGCCGTCACTGGCCCGATCATCGCAGGGAGGATCAAGAGAATCCAGGCACGGCCCGAATGCGT
>Ga0181515_1081972_pt1 | contig 29283 bp, 28 predicted proteins | sample PEATcosm2014_Bin_11_FD_127748 | JGI IMG/M metagenome (GOLD analysis project Ga0181515, IMG submission 127748) | Metatranscriptome of peatland microbial communities from MTU Mesocosm Facility, Houghton, MI, USA - PEATcosm2014_Bin23_30_metaT... | ecosystem: Environmental > Terrestrial > Soil >... | reverse complement strand
TAGCGAAATAAAACTTGCTGGCCCGAAGTAGACTGGGTGATCAGCCCGGCAAGGCAACTTGCAGGGCAGCCAAACCTGAAAAAACCGACGGCTCTGCGAGCAACTCCCGAGTGCTGAATAACGGCAACAAAAAAATGGCAACTATGCAGCCGCTGTTGTCGCCTTGCGGACGGCCAATGACAGCATCACGCGCGATACGCCGCTGATGATCATGCTCACGCCTACCAGAGTACCGATCGCCCAGGCGGAACTCGACGGCCATCGCAGGTAGATCATCGACCCGAGCAGGATGGTAATGACGCCATCGAGCAGCACCCAGATTGATCCTCCCAAGGAGCGCATCTGGAAGAACAGAATGATGTCGAGGATGCCTTCAATCAGGAAGAGCGAGGCCAGTATCAAGGTAAGCGATGCCACACCCAGCACTGGATGCAGGATCAGGTATCCGCCGAAGAACAGATAGGCGAGCCCGACCAGCAGCTTCCAGATCTTGCTGCCGGCGCCATGAGTGCGGACGGCGAGCATCAGGTGGACTACGCCTGCCAGCATGATGAGCCAGGCAATGAGCGCGTTGACCGCCAGGGCGGCAATAAATGGCGAACTGATCGCGACCATGCCGAAGACAATCAGTAAAACTCCCCATGCGATCGACAACGTCGAGGCCTGCCGTACGATGTCGGTGGGAGGGTTCGTTGCCATGGAGACCTCCTTGGAAAGGCGGGGTAATCCTATCTCAAAATGGCGATTTGTTGAAGGCTAGTCTTGACGGTGAGCCGCTTTTTGATCGGTGCAATCCTCGCAACGGAGAAAAACCAGCCATGTGCTTTTCAGCAACCGCGAACTTTGCCGCCCGCCAACCGTCTTCCACCGACCCCGCTTATAAAAGACGATTTATAATAGAAAGATTCGGTGGCGCGTTTTGATCCGTCTGTAGTGCCAGGGGAAGATGTCGACAGATAGCATTGTGGTTCGCGGGGCCCGGGTTCATAACCTCAAGAACATCGATTTTGAAATCGAGCACAACACTTTAACCGTCGTTACCGGAGTGTCCGGTTCGGGTAAATCGTCGCTTGCTTTCGATACGATCTATGCCGAGGGGCAGCGGCGGTACGTCGAGTCGCTGTCCGCATATGCGCGGCAGTTTCTGGAACGGATTGAGAAGCCGGACGTCGATGTGATTGACGGGATCGCTCCCGCGGTGGCCATCAAGCAGAAGAATTCCACTCGCAATCCGCGGTCTACCGTCGCCACTGCCACCGAGATTTTCGATTACCTGCGCCTGCTCTTCGCTCGCGTTGGACGAACTTACTGCCTGCTCTGCGGACAGGAAGTAAAAAAAGATACGGTGGACGAAGTCGCCGAGCGGCTGCTTGCCCTGGGCGAGGGCACTCGGCTGAATGTGTTCTTTCCGATTCAGACGCACTTGCCGGCTGCCGACGAGAAGGTCGCGAAGAAGTCTCGCGTGAAGAAAAAACCGGCCGAGTCGAAGTTGCCCTCGGACGCGATTTCGGACGCGATGAGAGCGCGGCTGTTCGATCTGCGCAAGCGCGGCTTCAACCGGCTCTTTCAGAATGGACAGGTCTTTGAGTTCTCGGCTCCGGAATCTTTGCTTGACGTCAATTTTTCGGAACCGGTTTTTGGTTTAGTGGATCGTCTCGTCGTCGCCGCCGACCAGCGGTCGCGCATTGTCGACGCGGTTGAGATCGGGTATCGGGAAGCGGGCGAGGTTATTTTCGAAACCGCGCTTCGGGATGGCGATGGCGAAACTCCTCAGCGCCTGCGATTTTCGCAGCGCTTCGAGTGCAAGAACGACGGCAGCCGCTACGAAGAACCGGAGCCGCGCCTGTTTTCATTTAACAATCCTTATGGCGCCTGCCCGCGTTGCCAGGGGTTCGGCAACACGATCGATATCGATCTTGACCTGGTGATTCCTGACAAGAGGAAGACACTGAATGAAGGAGCAATCGAGCCCTGGACTAAGCCCAAGTACAGGCCGCTGTTCACCGAACTCAAACGCTTCGCGCGGCTGGCTGAAATTCCGCTGGACGTGCCCTGGTATGAGCTGGACGCCGACGCGCAGAAGTTGATTGTCGATGGCGACCGCGGGTTTGGCGGCGTCCGGGGCTTCTTCCAACATCTTGAGCGCAAGAAGTACAAGCTGCACGTGCGCGTTTTTCTGAGCCGCTACCGCGGATACTCGCTGTGCTCGGCTTGCGGAGGGACTCGCCTGCGCGTGGAAGCGCGGCAGGTCAAGATCGATGGCAAGAACATTTGCCAGGTTTGCTGTATGACGGTGGAGGAGGCGGCTCGCTTTTTCGGGCAGCTTACGCTCTCGACTGAGCAGGCCGCGATTGCCGACAAGTTGCTTGTCGAACTCCGGGAACGCCTGCGCTTCCTGAACGAAGTCGGGCTGGAGTACCTGACGCTTGACCGCCTCGCCTCGACCTTATCGGGCGGCGAAGCGCAGCGCATTCAGCTGGCTACTTCTCTTGGCTCGCGGCTGGTCGGGACGCTGTATGTGCTGGACGAGCCTTCCATCGGGCTGCACAGCCGGGATACCCATCGGCTCATCAAGATCCTGCACGATCTGCGCGACCTGGGAAATACCATTCTTGTGGTCGAGCACGATCCCGACATTATGCACGCCGCCGACCGCATACTCGACCTCGGGCCGGGCGCGGGAGAAAGCGGTGGAAAAGTTGTCGGCGCTGGCACTTACGGCGAGATCATAAAGATGCCGCACTCGCTCACTGGGCGTTATCTGGCTGGCGAGCTTCACATACAGATTCCTCCGCGACGCCGGCAGCCGGGGTCGCATAAACTTCGCATCACGGGCGCGCGCGCGCACAACCTGAAGCACATTGATCTGGAAATCCCGCTCGGGATGCTGGTGGCGATTACCGGCGTCTCGGGCTCGGGGAAATCTTCGCTGCTGCATGACGTTCTGTATCAGGCGCTGGCCGCGGCCAAGCGGCAGACTAGCAGCAGCGCTTCCGGCACCATTCTGTGGGACAGCATCGACGGCGACGAGTTTCTGGACGAGGTTGTGCTGGTCGATCAATCGCCCATCGGCCGCACTCCGCGGTCGAATCCGGTCACGTATATCAAGGCTTTCGATCTCATCCGCGAATTGTTTGCGTCGCTGCCGGAAGCTCGGAAACGCGGCTTCCCTGCCGGACACTTCTCCTTCAACGTTCCCGGCGGCCGCTGCGACAACTGCCAGGGCGACGGCACGGTCACGGTCGAAATGCAGTTTCTCGCCGACGTGGAGCTGATCTGCGACGACTGCAAGGGCACACGCTACAAGCCGCAAGTGCTCGAAATCCATTACAAAGGCAAGAACATTCACGAGGTGTTGAACCTCACCATTCGCGAAGCGCTCAAGTTCTTCGCCGAAGTTCCGCGGCTCACGGAAAAGTTGCGCGTGCTTGACGAAGTCGGCCTCGGCTACCTGCGGCTGGGGCAGTCGGCCACCACGCTCTCCGGCGGCGAGGCACAGCGGATGAAGCTGGCGGCGCACCTGCAGCCGGGAACTCACCAGCCTGGAACTCACGCCGCCAGCCGGGCCGGCGAGGGCGGCGACGGGGCCAAACGCAAGCGCCGCATGCTTTACATTTTCGATGAGCCCACTACCGGCCTGCACTTTGACGATGTCAGCAAACTGCTTTTCGCTTTTCGCCGTCTTATCGATGCGGGAGGGTCCATCGTGGTTATCGAGCACAATCTGGAAGTGATCAAGACGGCGGACTGGGTCATCGACCTCGGCCCCGAAGGCGGCGACCGCGGCGGGAACCTCGTCGGCTTCGGGCCGCCGGAAGCGATCGCCGAGCTGCAAAACTCTTACACTGGACAGTACCTGAAGCGGGTTCTGGACGGAAACGGCGTACGCAACGGTGAGCGGTAGAATATTGGGTGAGCCCCACGCGTTCGCGCCCAGCACGACCCGCAGATTCGGCCCACGTATGAACCGCACGTTCACCAACGCGATCCTGCTGATTGCTCTAGCCACCGGCGTCGTCGCGCAAACTCATACCACCGTCCGCCATCACAAGGAACTTGTCGAAGACCAGCCCCCGGAAATCGCGCAGGCGGAAGATGCCATCCAGAAGGAGGATTTCACCGGCGCGGAGGCGCTGCTAAAGAAGGCGATCGATAAAGATCCCAAGAACTATCAGGCATGGTTCGATCTCGGATTTGTTCTCAACCGCCTGGGCCGCATCGAGGACTCGATCCACGCCTACCGGCAATCGGTCGCGGCCAAGCCCGAGGTTTTTGAATCGAACCTGAACCTGGGCATGATGCTCGCGCGCGACAATAATCCCGAGGCCGAGCGATTTCTGCGCGCCGCCACAACCCTTAAACCCATCACGCATTCTCCGGGAGAACATGTCGAAGAAGGCCAGGCGCGGGCGTGGCTCGCGCTGGCGCACCTGCTTGAAAACACAAAGCCGGAAGATGCGCTTCAGGATTACCGCAAAGCCTCTGAGCTTACCCCGAAGGACCCCGAGCCTCATCTGTCGGCCGGTCTGCTGTATGAGCGGCGAAAGGAATTCTCCGCCGCCGAAGCGGAATACAAGCAGGCGCTGGCTCTCGATGCGCACTCCACCGATCCGCACGACAACGATCCGCACAACAGCGATCCCCATTCCAGCGATCCGCACAGCAATGATCCGCATAACAACGATCTGCGCAAAAACGATCCGCACGGCACGGAGGCCGCGATCGGGCTCACCAACATTTACATGAAGTCGGGGCGCCTGGGCGACGCCGAACCGCTGCTGCGCCGGTTGGCCGCCGACCGCCCCGATGACGCCGGCATTCATCTCCAACTGGGGCGCGTGCTCGCCGCGGAGGATAAGAAAGACGACGCCATTGCGGAAATGCAGACGGCGCTGAAACTTGCGCCGGCGGACTCCGACGCGCAGCGGGAAATTGCCGGCCTTTATGCCAGTGCCGGAAAGAACGATCTGGCGGAAACTGCGTATCGCGCACTGGCCGCGGCCCAGCCGAATGACGCGGAATTGCATCGCGAGCTGGGGAAGGCTCTGCTGCTGCAGAAGAAATTCGCGGAAGCCGAACAGGAGTTTCTGATCGCGGTCCGGCTAAAACGCGATTGGCCCGATGTCTACGTCGATCTGGCCTTTGCGGCGAGCGAGAACAAGAACTACGAACTGGCGATTCGAGCCCTCAACGGGCGGTCTCTGTTGAAGGAGGAGATGCCGGCGATCTGTTTTTTTCTTCGGGCGTCGGCTTATGACCACCTGCGCGACTTCCAGCAGGCCGCGATCGACTATCACCACTTCCTCGAAGCCGCCAATGGGAAGTATCCTGATCAGGAGTGGCAAGCTCGACATCGCCTGATCACGATCGAGCCGAAGAAGCGTTGACGGCCATGCGGCGGCTGACCATTTCGATCCTGCTCGTGACCTTTGCCCTCAGCTTATGCGGGGCGGCCAAGGACGAAACTGTCGCCGAACTGAAATCGCGATTCGAAAAGGCGCGTCCCGAAGACCGTCCCGAACTCGCCATCCGGATCGCGCAGCGTCAGCTTCACGAAGCCGACACACTCTACGGCAAGGGCGATGCCGAGGGCGCGCGCGCCGCCGTCGACGACGTCGTCACTTATTCCGAGAAGGCCCGCGACGCTGCCACACAAACCAGGAAGCACCTCAAGAACGTCGAGATCGACGTGCGAAAAATGGCGGAAAAACTGCGCGACATCAAGCGCACTCTAGCCTTCGAGGACCAGCCTCCCGTCGAACAGGCCGTCCGGCGGCTCGAGGACATCCGCACGACGCTGCTCAAGGAAATGTTCGCCAAGGAAGACAAGAAGGAGAAGCCATGAAGCGGCGAATCGGATGGCGCTGGCGCAACGGGCTCGGATTGGCGCTGCTGCTCGTGCTCCCGCTGTGCTCTTCGTTCTTCGGCCCGCTTTACGCCCAACGCCGCCGCGACCCGCTCAATCCGCTGGAGATCGACCAACTGCGCGACGCCATGCTCGACCCTGACGAGCGCTTAAAGCTTTACGTGCAGTTTTCGCGGGATCGCATGACAAAACTTGAACAAATGCGCAGCGACCCTAAGACCACCGACCGCGCCCGCCAGACCCATGACATGCTGGAAGACTTCCTCGCAGTCTACGACGAACTGAACGAGAACATCGACATGTACGTCGGCCGCAAAAACGATATCCGCAGGCCCCTGAAACTGATCATCGAAGCCGACACCGAATTTCAATCCAAGCTGCGCGCCCTGAAGAACGCCGCGAACACCAATGCTGCCGAAATGAAGCAGTACGAATTCCTGCTGACCGACGCGCTCGATACCGTCGACTCCAGCGCCGACGACCACCGCAAAACCGTCGCCGAGGTCGCGGAATACCTGAAGCACAAGAAGAAGAAATAGGGCTACTCCACACCCGCGGCAAAGTTCTTTACCACAGGGAGCGCAGAGGAACACAGAGGAAAGCACAGGGTTCCCCTGTGTACTCTGTGCTCCCTGTGGTTAGCTTTTGCCTTTCGTCGATCTCAGTTAGGAAGGCGGACCGTGCTACTCTTCCCTCAACGTGTCCCCAAAGCTCAGCGAAATATTTCATGAGGCCTATGGAGAACTTCGCCTGCGCACGCCTGTGCCGCCGATGCATGTGCGCTTCTACGCGTTCGTCTCCATCAACAACACCATTCGGCTCAGGCAGGGAGAGCTTTACATTCGCATCTCCGACCTGCTGGAAGGCGCTCCCGAAACTGTGCTGCACTCGATTGCACACATCCTGCTCGCCAAGCTCTATCGCCAGCCAGTCGATCGGGCTCACAACACCCGTTATCGCCGATATGTCGCCGGCCACGAGGTTGCCGCCAAGGCGCGGCTGGTGCGGCAGATGCGCGGACGCAAGCACATCCGCTCCGCCCGCGGCCACTACTACCATCTGGAAGAAATCTTCGACGACCTTAACCGCCGCTTCTTCCACGGACTCATGGGACGCCCGCAACTTACCTGGAGCCAGAACCACGCCCGCCGCAGCCTCGGCCACTACGATCCCGCGCACAACGCCATCGTCATCAGCCGCGTCTTCGACCACCCGCGCGTGCCGCGCTGCGCGGTTGAATACATCCTGTACCACGAAATGCTCCACTTGAAGCATCCGGTTAAGCTGCGGGGGCGCCGGAGGTGCGTGCATTCGCGGGAGTTCTTGGCGGAAGAAAAGAGCTTCCCCGAACTGACCAATGCTAAGAAGTTCTTGAGGATCATCTGAAAGCGAACGAAACTCTTGTTCTCGATAAGTGAAACCGCGATTTTGCGCCAACTATCGTAGACGCTCCCAAACAGAGAGCCATCGCAAAGGCCACGGCAGGGGGCGGTGTAAACGCGTAAAACGGGCGCTAGCGTGTTCCGTTTTTCGCCTTAGACTTACTCCGCTGACGGACGGACTTGATGGCGTCGGCGGCGCTCTTGAACCCGGGAGCGTTTTTCTTGAGGGTTGAAAACTCCTCTTTGCCGTAACGGAGATTCAGTTCCGCTTCGAGGTAAGAGCGGCGAGAGAAGTTCTGGCTGTGACTTTCCCAGAACAGACGGTTGTCGTGGTCGGCGCGGTTTCTTGCGATGGCCCTCCAAACCGCTGGAGCCTCACGCGGATCGTATCCTGCCGCAGACATGTAGGCGAGACCTCCCCGGTCCGCCTGGGTTTCCAGTTGGCGCGAATAGTCGCTCACCATACCTCTCTCGACAACCATCGTACCAACAGATGCCGCGCCGTAGGTGAACACGGCGGCGGCGGCGCCTGCAAACCTGATTGTCATTCGCTCAGTGCGGCGAGAGCGGTAAGCGCGCCACGCCTGCTTCTCCACCGCTCTTGACATTTCATGCGACAACATGAAGGCTAGCTGGGCTTCATTGTCGAGAACATCAAACACGTGCGCGCTCACCACAACGATCCCGTTGGGATAAGCGCCAACCAAAACGGTGTCAGTGTCGATCAAGAAAAACCTGAACTGGATTTTGAGCGGGTCGTTGCCCGAAGGCTCCTGCTGGTACGGGGGTACGAGACTCATCCCGATTCTCGTGAGGTACTCCTGGGCCTCCGGACAGGGAAACATGTCGCGTTCCGTCTCGTCGACCGTTAGTTTGCCTGCGCCGGTTTGCGAATCGGAGTAATCGACGTGAGCCGCTAGCTGTTTCCATGCTTCTGCTTCTTCTGCGGCAACCGTGTCCCGCTCAAACTCTATTCTCTTGGCCAGGATCGAATCGTCCGGTTGGCGCGCACCGACATAGTGCGCGAATGTGTTTGGGCCAATTTCCTCCGGCGAGAGCGGGACGTTCTCGGCGGACGTTCCATTCACACTGCCCAGTTGTTTGCGCTCCGTTTTGCTGCGCTTAACCGTGATCGCCGTGTCTGGCGTGACAGTAAGGATCTCTCCGTCGGCAATCAGGGTTCCGGACCACCCGCGGACGTCTTTCTTAAGGGATGCTTTGTTCTCAACCAGGCCGGTACCGACGACGTCCTCGTCGTCCGATAAGACCTTGATCTCCTGCGCTCTCACTTCACCCGTGACCCGGTTGTAATCTCCCTTAACTTCGAGCTCAAGTCCGATCCTGAGACTGACAGGTTTGCCCGGTTCAACTCGCGATCCGCCGCTCTTTTCTGCCGGCAATATCTCGTTGTTGATTTTGTACTCGTCCATCTCGAAACTGGTGGGCGAGTGCACGACTGTCACAAAACCCCGAAGTTTGATCTGGTTTGCCAGGCAGAGGTTGGACAGCAAAAACGCAAGGACGGCAATCAACAGCGAGCGGCGTATTGGACCCTTGCGCAACACAAGTCTGCGACGCTTTGCGCAAACCCAGAATATAGACCAGTGCTAGAACAAGTCAACTAAGCAGGGTCAGACTCGCACGCTGCGTGCATCACACGAGAATTGTGATAAATGCGTAGTGTTCCCGCTAAATCCCGTTCAATGCCGTATTTCCCCGTGTGATGCAAATCACAGCCATCGGTGATTCAGTGCGTTGACCGGGGCCCATCCGACACCGTATCCTATTGATATTGAAATTGAATTTCATTTTCAACTTGAAAGCGATACCTTTTTCAATGCTCCAGGCATTTCTTGTTACCCTCCGCGAAGGCGCCGAAGCCGCGCTGGTCGTCGGCATTGCCCTGACGTACCTGACTAAAGATCGAACTGAAGACCGAACTAAAGGTCGACCGCAGCCATCCCCGCAAATCCGTCGCCGCCGCTCCTGCAGAGCCGATGACGCCGGTCCGAACGGAGACCGAAAGCGAGTCGGACCGGAAATGCCCGAACGGCTGGTCGCGCTTACCGATCTTGCGATAGGCGAGGCAGGCACGATCGACTATGTCTCGCTGCCTCCGGGCGACCAGCAATTCCTGATGCGCATCGGTTTTGTTCCGGGCGCGCAGGTCAGCTTCTCCCGCCGCGCACCTTTGGGCGACCCCAGCGTCTATGCGATAGATGGCACCGAGATTGCCTTGCGCGCGGAGACCGCGAGCCACATCATGGTTCGGCGAGGATGGCTTTCGCCATTGGGTGACTTGCCGTGACCTGTCACTCGACCGAGACTTTGATCGCCAGCAGTGGCGAAGTCGAAAAGCACCCGAGGCACGAGATCCGCACGGTGGCCCTGATCGGCGCTCCCAATTCGGGCAAGTCGACGCTCTTCAATCGTCTCACTCGCCTTCGTCAAAAGGTCGGCAATTACCCGGGCGTGACGGTTGAGCAACGTGTGGGTCTGCTGGCTGGCCGCGGACACGAGATCAGACTCATCGATCTTCCCGGTGTGTACAGCCTGACGCCTTATTCCGACGATGAACGCGTCGCCGTGGACGTGCTGACCGGTCAAATGGACGGCCTGCCGCGTCCGGATGCGGTTTTGCTGGTCCTGGATGTAACCCATCTCTCGCGTCAACTCGTGTTGGCAAAGCCTGTAATCGCTTTAGGGCTGCCCACACTTGTGCTCCTGAATATGGCAGATGTTTTTGCTAAAGGAGGCGGGTCGCTCGACGTTCTCAAACTCGCCGCGGAACTGGGGGCGCCGGTTGCCATGGTGAGTGCGACCCAGGGAACGGGACTGGATGCTGTGGATCGTTTCCTGCGACAGGATCATGATCGGCGTCCGTCCGCATTGCTCCCAGTGTTGCAGGACCTTCCGCAGAGCCGGAAGTGGGCGAGCCAGGTGGGGCGCCGCATCGATTACCAGCAGCACCTTCCGAGCGAATGGAGCCGGCGGCTGGACGATGTCTTCCTGCATCGGATATGGGGACCACTTATTTTTATCGTGGTCGTGGGCGCCGTTTTCCAAACCGTGTTCGGACTCGGCCAGCCCATGAGCACGGCTTTTCAGGACCTGCTCACAAAGCTTGGCCAGCAGGCGGCGCCCTTGGTTCCCGATGGTATCCTCCGATCCCTTCTTCTGGATGGCCTGTGGAAGGGAGTAAGTTCCGTGCTGGTGTTCCTGCCTCAGATCCTTCTGCTGTTCTTATTTATCGGACTGCTGGAAGACTCCGGCTATCTGGCGCGCGCGGCGCTGATTGCGGACCGCACCATGCGGAGCGTGGGACTGAACGGGAAGGCGTTTATTCCTCTTCTGTCCGCCTATGCGTGCGCGGTACCGGCAATCATGGCCACGCGCACCATCGAAAACAAGCGCGACCGGATCGCGACGATTCTGGTCGCCCCTTTCATGACTTGTTCGGCGCGGTTGCCAATCTACACATTGCTGATTGCGGCATTTATTCCGGAGCGCCCGGTGGTCGGCGTGCTGCTCGGCTCCAGGGCATGCGCCATGCTTTCGCTGTACGTACTCGGTTTTGTTGCGGCCATCGCGACGGCGAAAATCCTCAAGTCGTCCGTGCTCAAATCCTCTGCCGCTCCGTTCGTGCTGGAACTTCCCGAATACCGGTGGCCGACCTGGCAGTCGATTGGCCTGCGCTTGTATGACCGCGCACGGGTCTTCCTGCGGCAGGCGGGCACCTATATTTTGGGAGTCTCTCTGCTGATTTGGGTCCTGACTCATGTTCCACTGCACCAGGGCCACGCTCCGCAACTAGAGCAGAGCGCGATCGCTTATCTCGGGCATGGAATTGAACCGGTGATTCGGCCGCTCGGGTTCAATTGGAAGATCGGGGTCGGACTGTTGACGTCGGTGATCGCGCGCGAAGTGATCGTCGGCACCCTGGGCACGATTTATGGGACCGACCCGGCAACGCACTCGATGACACTACAGAATGCGCTGAGGCAAGATCTTACTTTTGCCGGGGCGATGGCGCTGCTGGTTTTTTTTGCGTTTGCCATGCAGTGCACGTCAACGCTGGCCGTGGTGCGCCGGGAGACCAATAGCTGGAAATGGCCCGTTGTCCAGTTTGTTTACATGACGATGGTTGCCTACACTGCGGCATTCGCGGTCAACCAGATTCTTTCGACGCTGGTCAAGTGAGGAACAGCTGCAAAGGCTCGATGGGCTGCGTGTCGCCTTCCAGTCGTCACTTCTTCCCAAAGAATTTTCCGAATCCCAAGCGCACCTGCACCGTATTTACTCCGGGATTCGGCACGGTCAAGCCGGCATTTGAAATGTGCAGGTAACGGACGTCAACCGACCACGCATGATCTCCGAAAAAATAGAACCCGAACGCCGCGCCCGGCGTGAAATTCACGGTCGAAGTTCCGCGCGGCACTTCATGGGTTGTAAACAGCGCGCCTCCATTCAACTCAAGAAAGGGAGCAATATGTCCGCGGGTGGCGAAAATCCATTTCAGCCCCACCGGATTCACTCCGGCTCCGTAGGCAGTGTTTGCCGGCTGGAAGACAACAAACACCGGCACCGCGTCCACGGCAAGCTCGAATCGTCCGCTGAGAAAACCCGGCAAGTGCGGTTCAGTCAATATCCATCCATAGCGAAATCCGGCGTTCCACACGTTGGTATCCTTAGTGCCGCCCGGAACCGAGTGTCCGCCGCCGGTCCAGACCTGGAGCTCACGACCGCCCTCCTCCGGGCGATCCTGCGCGACGGCCAGCGAAACGGCTAGAAAGAGTGTCAGGAAAAGAGAGCCTGCTCCCCCAATGGATCGTGTCATAGGCGTGGTCAACATCGAAAAGAACGATACGCGAACCGAGGCCGTGAAACAAATCGCGGGCAGCTTCGGCCTGAATCTTCACCACAGGGAGCACAGAGGCACACAGGGGAGCGCGGTTTTCTCTGTTCCTCCGTGCGCTCGCCGATACGAACTGGAGTCGCTACGGGCTACTCTTCTACAGCCCCAGCCCGCCATCCACGGCCAGCACTTGCCCGGTAATAAACTTCGGAGAGGTGGCGAAGAACATCACGGCCGCGGCTATGTCCACTGCCGTTCCGTTGCGCTGCATCGGTGTTTCCTTCGCCATCTTCCTCATGAAGGCCGCTGCCGCTTTTTCTCCCAGGTCAATCATCCCTGGAGCAACCGCATTCACCGCGATCTCGGGCGCCAGGGCTTTGGCCATCACTTTGGTCAGCATGTGCACCGCCGCTTTCGACGAGCAATAGTGCGCGTGCGTCGCCCACGGACGCAGTCCGCCCAACGAACCCATATTCACGATGCGCCCTTTGCGCTTTCGCAAATACGGCAGCGCCTCACGCGATACCAGAAACGGGCCGCGCGTGTTTGAAGCAAAAATCGCATCCCACTGCGCTACCGTAATCTTTTCGAACTCGACGGTTTCGTAATTGGCGGCGTTATTCACCAGCACGTCGATCCCGCCCAGTTCTTTGGCCACCTCCTTCACCATTTCCCGGACGCTCTTCTCATCGGTAATATCGCAGCGCAGCGCCAGCGCTTCCACGCCATGGAGCGCGAGCTGTTCTATCACCGCCCGCGCCTCGCTCGCCGAGTTGCGATAGGTGATCGCCACGTCCGCACCATTTTCGGCGGCGGCTAAAGCGATCGCGCGCCCCAGCCGTTTCGCCGCTCCGGTCACCAGGATCGTCCTGCCCGATAGTGCTCGTTCGTTCATCGTCATCCCGAGATTCTATAGCGGATCGGGAGTTGCCGTGGCCGTAGGCAGCCTGGCGCTTGGACGGGCGCACCCGTTCCCACACGAGATTCTATGCCCGTCCGTATCTTGGAAGCACTGCACTCAACTGCTACACTGCCTCGAATGACCGAGCCTCGCGAAGTCATCATTTATTCTCGTAAGGGATGCCATCTCTGCGAAATCGTCAAAGAGAGCATCGTCAAGCTGCACAAGCGGGGCGGCTTCACCTGGCGCGAAATCGATGTTGACTCCGATGCGGAAATCCGGCGCCTCTATAGCGATGAGGTTCCCGTAGTCTTTATCAACGGCCGCAAAGCTTTTAAGTACCGCATGGATGAACAGGAATTCCTGCGCAAATTGAGCGCTTAAGTTCTGCTCGTGCGGAGACGCGCGTCTCGCCTACGCTGCTGCCCCAGTTTCCGCCATCTGACTTTTAACTTCGGCCATCTCGCACTACAATCACCCCCGATGCTCCGCACTCAGCTTTTCGCCGATCCCACCGGCCGGTTCGTGCACGATGTTGTCCTCCAGAGTTGCCGACAGAACAACGGCAAGACGGCACTGATCGACACTTCGTGTGGTCGCCGTTTCACTTTTGCCGAATATGGCAGCCTGGTCGAATCCCTTGCCCGCGGCCTGGTCTCGGCTGGACTCGCTCCCGGAGAAGTGGTTGCGATCTTTCTCCCCAACTCATGGGAATTCGCCATCAGTTATCACGCGGCCACGCTTGCGGGAGGCATTCCTACTCTTCTCAATCCCTCTTACCGCGAGCGCGAGATACGCTATCAACTGGAAAACTCGGGCGCCGCGTTTCTCATTACCGACGCTCCTCTTCTCGGAAACGTGAACCTCGCGGGATTGCCCGCGCTGCGCCGCGTCTTCAGCACGCGCAACTCGACCACACGAGGTCAGCACGCAGGCTGCGAGGACTTCACTAACTTGCTCCGCGGTTCGAACGCCACGCTCCCCAAACCAACGCAGGATTCCGCCCAGACCATCGCCGCGCTTCCCTACTCCAGCGGCACCACCGGATTGCCCAAGGGGGTCATGCTCTCGCACTACAACCTGGTTGCGAATGTTTATCAGATTCTGGGTCCGAATGCCGCGATTCTCACGCCTGACGATGTCATGCTCTGCTTCCTGCCCCTCTACCACATTTACGGACTCACGGTGGCGCTGACTCTTTCGCTCACGCTCGGCTCCACGCTGGTTCTGATGCCGCGGTTCGACGTGCAGAAGCTGTGCGCTCTTCTGGTTCAGGAAGGGGTCACCATGATGCCGGTGGTCCCGCCTGCCGTCAATGCCTTGTGCCAAGCCGCCGAAGCGGGCATCTTCCCGAAAAACCACAAGGTGCGCTGGATCAAGTCCGGGGCCGCACCGCTCGCTCCCGAACTGGCCCGCCGCCTGGCCAGCCTTACCGGCATTAGCGTTACCCAGGGATACGGCATGACCGAAGCTTCCCCGGTCACTCACGTCGGCTACATCGCTCCGCCTGAAATGTGCCGCCCCGCTTCCATTGGACAGCCGCTGGCTCTCACCGACTGCCGCGTCGTGGGCATTGACAGGAACGAGGTCGCACTGGGCGAGCCCGGCGAACTTATCATGCGCGGCCCGCAGATCATGCTTGGATACTGGAAGGATCCGCAGGCTACCGCCGCCGTTCTTCGCGATGGCTGGTACTTCTCTGGGGACATCGTGCGCTCGGACGCCGACGGCTTTTACTACGTGCTCGACCGCAACAAAGAGATGATCAAGTACAAAGGATTCCCCGTCGCTCCCGCGGAAGTCGAATTTGTCCTTCTCGAACACCCCGCTGTCCGCGATTGCGGCGTCGTTGCCAAGCCCGATTTCGCCGCCGGAGAAATCCCCTGCGCTTTTGTTGTGCTCCGGGAAGGCTTTGTGGCCTCGGACGCGCTGGACAAAGAGCTCCGCGACTTTGTTGCCGACCGGCTTGCCCACCACAAGCAGCCTCGCGAAATTCACTTTGTGGATGCGGTGCCGCGGACGCCATCGGGCAAGATTCTGCGGCGGGAACTGCGCAAGATTCTTGTGTGATTCACCGGTGTGCGCGCTAGAATCGAAGCTGCCATCAGGTGCGAAGACGTGACTCGTCCAATACTGCGAATCTCCGCTGTGGTGTTATTGCTTCTGGTTGCGCCTTATAGCTTTGTTGTCTATATCGGCAATGCTTTTGCTTACAGTGATTGGTATGGACTTACGCAGTATGCTGATTTAGCGAAGACGGCGCAGCACCGCGCCGGGGTTTTTCTCTGGGTCTTCATTGTGTCTACACTGCTGGCCTTCGAATTTCTATTTTCTATTCTCACCCTCCCGAATGTGGAACTCTCCAACCCCTTGAAGTGGTTCGCGAGGGCGCTTGTTTGCGTCTCTATTATGTTTTTTTCCTTTGCACTTTACTTCAGCATGATTCTCATCTACACCCGCTACTGGAAGTCCTGATTCCTGCGATCACTGATTCTGAGCGCATTGTAAAATGTTCTTTAGGCTATCCCCATGACCCTCACGACCTTCGTCGCCAAGTCCGCCTTTCGCAACAAGCGACGCAGTCTGCTTACGGTCGCCAGCATCGCCTTTTCTCTGCTCCTGCTTTGCATCATGCTTTGCCTCTGGCGCAGTTTCTACATCGACCCAGGAGCCCCGGACTCCGCGCTTCGCATCATGACGCGTCACAAGGTGTCGCTCGCCAACTTTCTGCCCATCTACTATCGTGACAAAATCCGCACCGTTCCCGGCGTCGTGCACATCGTCCCCATGACTTGGTTTGGCGGCACGTATAAGGACGACAAGCCCGAGAATTATTTCGCCCAGTTTGCCACCGACCCCGACGAATACTTCGACGTGGCGGCCGACAAAACCATGCCTGCCGATCAGCTCGCCGCCTGGAAGCGCGACCGCGCGGGCTGCATCGTTGACGTTGAGCTTGCGAAAAAACACCACTGGAAGATCGGCGATCACATCATGCTGCAGGGCACCATCTTCCCAGCCAATCTCGATCTGACCTTGCGCGGCATCTACACCATCGATCCGCCGTCCAGTAACCTCTACTTCCACACCAAGTACCTGGAAGAATCCGTCGACTGGTTCAAGGATACCGCCGGTTTTTACTTTATTCGCGTCGACACTCCTGAAGACATGCCCCGGGCTGCGCATGCCATCGACGACTTGTTCCACGGCAGCCCGGTGCCCACCAAGAGCGAGAGCGAACAGGCATTCAAGCTCGATTTCATCGCCACTCTCGGCAACGTCAAAGCATTCATCCTCAGTATTTGCGGAGCCGTACTCTTCACCACGCTTCTGGTTTGCGCCAACACCATGGCCATGTCGATCCGCGAGCGCACCCGCGAAGTCGCCGTGCTCCGCACCCTGGGCTTCACGCGTGGAAGCATCCTCAAGTTGCTCTTAAGCGAATCGATCGCTATTTCTCTAATCGGCGGGGTGCTCGGCGTCGCGCTCGGAACCGGGGCCATCCTTTTCGTCGCACGGCCCGGAATCGGGTTGCCGGTCTCGATGCACATGACCATCTACACGGCGGTGGTCGCGATATCGGTCGCAGGTCTTGTAGGGGTGGTCAGCGGCCTTATTCCGTCCTATCGTGCTTCGCACCTTGGCATTGTCGACGCCCTGCGACACATCGGGTAGTTATTTAGCGCAGCTCTTTCGGTTTCAACCGACTTTCATCGGCAGGCAAAGCCCCGAGGACGCATGTCCTGTGGTCCGAGTTACGGACACGGATACGGCATTCCTGGAGTCGCGGGTGTGCCAGGAATGACGGTGCTGGGCGTGCCCGGGCTATCGCCGATCGGCGGCGTACCGGGAATGATGGTTGGCGGTGTACCCGGCGTGCCTGGCGCGTAGCAGATGCCGCGATCGTAGAGCGGATACGGCAACGGGCGAGGCGCGGGCATGGGAACGGCGGCCGGGTGCTCCTGAGCTTGTCGAACCGCATCCTCAAGCTGGTTCTCGGACAAGGTTAGCGGCTGCGGCAGCGTCATTTCCATCGGCGATCCGACATCCACGAAAAAGCCGTGGCTGTGCAAGAGAAGAGCGAGCATGACGGCGATGCCGGTGGCCGCTCCAACTCCACTGCCGATCATCAAGCCCTTCGGCGAACTGGAAGTGATCGTCGTTCCGCCGAGGGTGGAACTTTGCTTGGTGTGAGCGGCGCTGCCAATCAGTGCGCCAAGGCCCGCGCCGGCCATGGGCGCGATGATCGCACCGGCTTTTGCCCCGTCGCCGGGATCCCGCCAAGCCGTGCCTTCGCCGGTATCTACGCTCAGTGGTCCGGCGATGTGGGCGACATAGCCATCGGGGAATACTACCGAAGCAGAATTCATCAGCATTTCAGCACGGTCGCCGTTGCGCGTAAGTTTGTCGACCTTGGCCTGTACGAAGGTTCCGGGGGGAATCAGCACATGGTCGCCGACGGTGACGGGAGCCGTGGTTTGGGCATAAACCAGGTCTCCCCGGTGCATGGTTTTGCTTGAGACCGGATTGGTGAGCACCAGCGCGAACTGGGTTCCTGCAGGGATGGTCACCGTCGATGGCTGGGTTGTGGTTGAGGCCTGTGAACGGGTTTGTGGACCGGGTTGCGTAGTTTGCGGTTGATTTTGATCTTGCGCGAGACATAGGAACGGGATGAGGAGCATTGCAACGGCAATGAGAGTTTGATTTGCTTTTGTTCCAGCCAGAGTTGGAAAAGCAGCCATGGCCGAAACGACTCGACGGCAGTGGTCTTGGTTCGGCATTTTTGTATCTCCTGTGAAAAGCACTTGCGTGGCGCTTGCGTTTCCTTTGGACTTTGGAAGAGGAAACCAGCTCCCATCAGTTAGACGCCTGCCTTGAGGAACTGTGTCGACATAGGCTGGTAAAGCTTTGCATAGATAGAGTAGCGATTTGTAAAAGTCGCCAGGGGCGCCGGGTTTGAGGAAAATCGCAACACCGGGATCGGCTCAGAGGCTGCACGCAGGAGAATGCCCGACCTTGTGTCGATCGGGTTTTCGTAGATCAAGTTCTCATCGAGCCAGTACGAGATCGTGATACGGTGCCAAGCAAATTCCCCTTCGAAGCAGTCCGGGTGCTAAACTCACTTAACATGCGGACGGACATCCTGCCCCTCTGCGACCAGCACTACCGCACCATGGAGCCCGTAATCGCTCCATACACCGCCGACTATTCCATCGAGTTCTTTCGCTGCACCGACAAGTTCTGCCACCGCTGCTTCGGCGAACGCCTCGGTTACTCCACGCCCAAGCGCGGAGAGTCGCCCGTCCTCACGCCCAACCAGCCCATCTGCGATCGCCACGGTCGCCCCATGTTCATCATCAGCCTAGACCGCCAGCACAATCATGTAACTTACGCCTGCCCGGAATCTGATTGCCCCGAACGGTTGGTAAGGACGTAGGCTTTGGTTTGTCTCCACCGGCACGTCTCTCCTCAGACACGCCTGTGTTTCACCTGACACGTGTGATCTTCCGGGGTTCCAGCTAACTCTCTCGCTAGCAGTGCCCCCCGTTCGGCGATATCCTTGCAACCTGGTATCCCGACATCAATCTCCGGGAGGTCAACCACTTGCTTCGCTACATTGCCGCTCTCATTTTCATTTTCGTATGCACCACGATCGCGTGGATCATCCTCGCTTCCACCATCATGGTGCGCACCAACAACAGCGACGATCAACTCAAAGGCCACGTCGCTTCAACCTGGGGCTCGGCGCAGGAGCAAGTTCCGCCCACGGCGAACTTCGTCTGGTATGAAACGGTGGCGGCCACCACCAAGGAAAACGGCAAGACCATCCTTCGCTACAACCAGGTTGAACGCTCGACCGGCCTGCCTCTCGACTCGACGCGTCTCGCGGTCGACTTGAACCTCAACCACCGGCAGAAAGGCCTGCTCTGGTACAGCACCTACGCCGTGGACTTCACCGGCGACTACAGTTTTCACAACAACGCCACGGTTCCAGGCACCGTGACCCTCCGTCTTCCTTTCCCCGCGCAAAAAGCGGTGTATGACGGACTCGCCATGACTTTTAACGGGCAACCCGTCGCCATCTCGATCGACGAGACTGGCGCGGCTTCCAAGCTCGCGTTCGCCCCTGGGCAGACGGCCCTGCTCCACGTCGCCTATCGCTCCCACGGCATGGACCGCTGGCGCTACAAGCTTGCCGAGGGAATCGCGCAGGTCCACGACTTCTCGCTCGTCATGCACACAAATTTCAAAGACATCGACTTCGCAGACGATACGCTTTCGCCCACGACCAAAAAAGAAACTGCCGATGGCTGGGAACTTAACTGGCGGTATTCCGACTTGGTCTCCGGATTCCAGATCGGAATGAAGATGCCGGAAAAACTACAGCCTGGCCCGCTTGCTGGAGAAATCAGCTACTTCGCTCCCGTATCGCTGTTTTTCTTCTTTTTTCTGATGTTCATCATCACCACCCTGCGAGGTATCGATCTTCATCCCATGAATTATTTCTTCCTCGCGGCAGCGTTCTTCGCTTTTCATCTGCTTCTTGCCTATCTCGTCGACCATATCTCGATTCACGCCGCTATGGCGATCTCTTCCGTCGTCTCCATTTTTTTGGTGGTGAGCTATCTGCGACTGGTGGCGGGCATCCGATTTGCCGCCTTGGAAGCCGGCACGGCACAGCTTATTTATCTGGTGGTGTTTTCCTACGCGTTCTTCTGGAAGGGGTTTACCGGCCTTACCATCACGGTCATCTCGGTGATCACGCTATTCGTGGTGATGCAGGCGACGGGGAAAATTCGCTGGTCGGAGAAATTCGCCAGCCGTCCCGACCCTTCGCAGCGGGGTATCTAACTCATACATGTGCGGACGGGGCTTTGCCCCGTCCGCCGGGGCGAAGCCCCGGCGCCACACAAACTCACTCTCCGACCAGATAGGCGTACTGCGCCGCGGTCAGCGGCACCACGCTCAACCGTCCTTGCCTCACCAGCGGAGACTCCGCAAACGCCGCCCGCGCCTTGATTTCCGCCAGCGTCTTTGCCTTGGCGATCGCCTTCCCAACTTTGATCTTCACCTGCGGATTTCTGGGATCGCTCGCCTCAACGGAAACCACCGACGCCGTTCCGACCGCGCTCTTTTCATCGCCGGTGTGGTAAATCACCAGCCGTTCACCCGGCTTCATCTCGCGCAGATGCTTCACCGCCGCGGGATTGGTCACGCCATCCCAAATCGTCGTCTTTTCGCGCTCAAGGTTCGCGAACGAATATACTGTCGGTTCAGTTTTCAGAAGATAGTCCATGGGCAGGTATTGTAAACACAAAAACAAACTGCGGAAGAAAGAAATCAGACTAACAGGCAGTGGCCGCACCTGTTCTTCATCGCACTTCCGCCACCACGTAGACATACCGCAACACCTGGCTGCCGGAGTTCATCACGTTATGTTCGGTCTCGGGTGGACAATAGACGGCGGAGTTCGCCTTGACTGGCAGCTTCGAACCATCCTTGAAGAGCATCTCGCCGGCTCCGTCCAGAACCACCAGCAGTTCCTCGTGATGGCCGGTGCTGTGCTTGCCCACTGATTCTCCGGGACTCAACACAATATAGCCGGACTTCATACCCGCACTCTCCGGCGGTCCAGTCAGCACACTCAACTCCTTTTGGGAACCATCCAGGGTAACGACTTTTGCTCGTGGAGGCTGGCCAGTCTGGCCCGACAAAAACGCGGCGCAAGCGCAGGCGATCGCTGCGCTAGCCATCCAGCCATGACTTGAAAACAAACTCTTGATCTGCATGAAGCCACCTCTATATACACTCGCGACGCGATCGACTGCGTCCGGCGAGCACTTATTCTAGACGAAGTGGTCCTGCTCAGAGACAATGTGCCCCTCCCGCTTAAGCTGCCTTCGTCCTTGTCTGAACAACATTTTGTTACCGCGGACACTTCCCTTCTGCGCCGGTTTCGCCAAGAATAGAAGCTTACCGTGAGCAACGTCTCCATCAGCCCGGGCGGAACCATCATGGCGCAGGCCATCGAGCGCTACTTCAATGTGGCGCTCTATCTGCTTGTGCTGGTTGGCTTCGCAGCTCTGGCTTCGACCGGAGGACTGGATCCGCCGGCGGTGATTCTGGTGGGGCTGGCGCTGGCGCTCCGTGGGTACCAGCTTCTGACGCGACGCGAGTTTCTGATCCCCGATCGCTGGACCACGCTCCTGACGCTGGTTTACATCTTCGTCTACTTCGCCGACTATTTCTTTGTTTCGCGCGGCTTTCTGGCGGCTAGCGTTCATCTTGTGCTCTTCCTGATGGTCGTCCGGCTGTTTTCGTTGCAGCGGACGCGCGATCACTACTTGCTCGCCGCGCTTTCGTTTCTGATGGTGCTGGCGGCGGCCGTGCTTACGGTCGGCAGCCTGTTTCTGCTTTCTTTTGCGGGCTTCCTGCTGGTTGCAGTCGTCACCTTTGTGTTGATGGAGATGCGGCACTCGGTCGCCGCCGAAGCGACCCACGCGCAAGATCCACGGGCTGCCGCTTCCACACGGCACATGATCTATGGGCTCCTGGCGATCGCTCCGTCGCTCATGCTGATGATTCTGGCCGGGAGCTTTCTGATCTTCTTCGTGCTTCCGCGCATCTCTTCGCGCTACTTGAGCGCCTACACTCCGGCCAGCGATGTCTCCACCGGATTCACCGATCGCGTGCAACTGGGCCGCATCGGCGAGATTCAACAGTCCAGCACCGTGGTCATGCACATCGAGATTCAGAACGATCTGCAAGGCGCTTACGACTTGAAGTGGCGAGGGATTGCCTTGGACAATTTTAACGGCAGCGTGTGGTCGAATTCCTACGATCAAACCCAGCTGCGGGCGGCGGGAGATGAAAGCTATCGGCTGGCGCCTTTCGTCGACCCGCGCGATGCAGCGGCGGTCGCGGGCCGGGTCATTCGTTATCGTGTCCTGATGGAGCCGCTGGGAACGAACGTCTTTTTCCTGGCGGAGAGGCCCCAGCGCCTCATGGGAAATTTCCGGCAGGTGACCACGGACGCCGGGGGCGGGGTCTACGACCTCGATGCCGACCACCCCATCAATCGGTACGAAGCCGAGTCGCAATTGCCTGTAATCGACAGCGACGAGCTTCGTCTGGCAGCGAACACTGCGCCCGGGAGCATGGGGCCGTACCTGAAACTTCCGCCGCTCGATGTTCGCATTCCGAAGCTGGCGGAGGAAATCACCGCGACGGCTCCCAGCAACTATGACAAGGCCGTGGCATTGGAACTGTATCTATCGACCCACTTCGGATACACGCTGGAGCTGCCGCGCAGCCTGCCGCGGGACCCGTTGGCGAATTTCCTGTTCGAAAGGAAGCATGGGCACTGCGAATATTTCGCCAGTTCGATGGCGGTGATGCTGCGCTCTTTGCGCATCCCGTCGCGAATCGTGACTGGGTTCCGCGGCGGCGAATACAACGACCTGACCGGCCAATACGTGGTGCGAGCCAGCGACGCCCATTCGTGGGTTGAAGCCTACTTTCCCGGATTCGGCTGGGTCAGCTTTGATCCGACTCCCGCGGGAAGCCTGCCGACACGAACCGGTTGGTCGCGGCTGCAGCTCTATGTAGATGCGGCCGCATCTTTCTGGCGCGAATGGATCATCAACTACGACGCCAGTCACCAGCGTGCCTTGGGAAAGGATGCGGCTACTGGCAGCCGCCAGTTCTTTGACCAGGCTCGCCGCTGGGTTGGGCGGCAGCATCGCGCCCTGCTGCGGTTGGCATGGCGGGCGCACGGGCACTTTACCAGCTTTCCCGTGCGATGGTTGGGCGGGATCGTCGCGCTCGCGGCAATGCTGATCGGGCTGTTGAACCTCCGGCGCATGGTCGGCGGATGGCGCGACCGCAGTCTGCGGGCGCATCCGGAGCGCGCCCCTCGCGCAGCCGCCGCGCTTTGGTATGAGCGGATGGTGGGCCGCCTGGCGCGGTTGGGCTGGCGCAAGTCGCCGGCACAAACGCCGCTGGATTTCGTCGCCGCCATTCAGGAGGAAGCGCTGCAGAAGAAGGTCGCAAGATTTACGCGCGCTTACGAATCCGCGCGCTTTGGCAAGTCGGTGGACGCCGCTCGAAGCCTCCCCGAGCTTTTCAAGGACATCTCTGCCCTTGAAGCGGCGGATTCCGGAAGGACGCCGGATCACGCAGCCGCCGGCTAGACGGAGAACCACGGGTGGCTGTGACTGAAGGCAGTTGCCGAGCTACGCTCGGACCCTTCGACTTCGCTCAGGGCAGGCTCGCGAGGTGCCCGTCCCCACGCGTGCCTAGAAGCGGTGGGCGACGCCGGCACCTACGTAGTAGTTGTGCTGACGGCTTCTCCCGGTATCAACATTCAGGTCGGGCATTCCGGAGTAGAAATCGCGAGCTTCGAAGCGCGCGCCCCAGTGATGCCAAACCCACACATCCAGTCCAGCTCCGAACTGTATTAGGCCGGTATTGGTCCCGCTCGGCCCCGGGTTCTTTCCGTACCAAACGAGATTGGAGGATTGCCGCCAACGGCCATAGCCACCGCCTGCGCTAACCCACGGAGTGACAGAGTCGCCGGAAAAAAAGTTTAACCGCACGGAAGGGGTCGCAAAGATCGCCCCGAGATGCTTAGGAATCTGGTCGTAATAATAGTTCAGGGCCATCCCCGGAACGAAAGCCACGGGCGCTTCCGCGTAAAGCCCGAAAATCTTGCGAGTCATCAGCAGGCGGCCATAACTGACCGTGACGGTTCCCGACGAGTCTCCGAAGTGAATCGGGAGACCGGTGCTCGGCACAGTCTGGGTACTGACGAAAGTTAGCCCCGAGGTGACGGAAAGCTGATTCACTTGCGCCAAAGCGCTGGACACGAAAATCAAAACTGGCACAACTAGAACCGCGAGACGTTTAGCCGACATCTCTCCTCCGGAGTCTTGAGGGATGTAGTTTTGTTTCAATAAGATTAGCACGGGCTGCCGGGATCGGCGGAAAACATGAGGTACCTTCTTGGTGCCCGGGTTCCGCGTCCGCCGGGCGCGGACATGGAAACCCAGGATGCTAGAATTGTGTAGACCTGTTTCCTGCTGAACCTTGTCGTCATCGTCCCAGTGCCCGCAAAGAAAAGCATAATCGCGACTTCGGGGCCGACTGCCCCGGCCAAGGTGGGTTTTGTGAGCCTGGGCTGCCCCAAGAACCTCGTCGATAGCGAGGTGATGATGGGCATGCTGGCCCAGGCTGGCGCCGAGCTTACTCCCAACGCGGAGGACGCCGACGTTATCGTGGTAAATACCTGCTCATTTATCGGCAGCGCGCAACAGGAATCCATCGATACCATCCTCGAAATGGCCCTCCACAAAACCGGCGGCAAGGCGAAAAGACTGGTGGTTGCCGGTTGCCTGGTCGAGCGTTTTCGCGATGAGATTCGAAGGAACATTCCTGAAGTCGACGCGGTGGTGGGCACCGGCGAACTGGGGAAGATTCTGGCCGCTGCGGGAGTGGCGGCAACACCCGCCACGCTGAGTCCATTCAACATTCTGGCTCCGAACAGCTTAACGTCGAACCTCTCGACCTCGCGCCCCGAGGGCGATCATCGCCGGCAACAGGGACGCTTCGAGCGCGATGCCTGGGACGGCGCCGTCGCCGATCTGCCCAACTATCTCTACGACGACCGAACGCCCCGTGTGCTGACCACGCCTCGATCTTCGGCTTATATAAAAATCGCGGAAGGTTGCGATCATCCTTGCAGCTTCTGTATCATTCCCCAGCTTCGGGGACAGTTCCGCTCGCGACGCTTCGAATCCGTCATCGCCGAAGCCGAGCGGCTGGCGCAGTCCGGCGTGCGCGAAATCACGCTCATCGGCCAGGACACAACCTGCTACGGCGAAGACTTTGAGCTGAAAGATGGATTGGCTCTGTTACTGGAGAAGCTAGCAGGCGTCGAAGGCTTGCGGTGGATTCGCTTCCTCTACGCTTATCCCAACAAAATTACGGCGCGACTGCTGGAGACGATCGCCGCCCACGACAACATTTGTTCGTACATCGATGTACCTCTGCAGCACGCGTCAGCCACCGTTCTGAAGCGCATGAAGCGTGGCGGGGGCGCCGATCTGTTCTTGCGTTCAATAGAGAAGATGCGCCGAGTCATTTCCGGCGTCACTTTGCGGACTTCGTTCATCGTAGGCTTCCCGGGCGAAACCGAAAAAGAATTCGAGGAGCTCTGCAGCTTCGTAAGAGAGGCGGCTTTCGACTGGATGGGAGCCTTCGGTTACTCCGATCAGGAAGGCGCAGGCGCCTTCGATCATGACAAGAAGCTTTCCGCGCGCGAGATCGAAAGCCGCCGCAAGTCGCTGATGTCTATCCAGAAGAAAATCAGCCGCGCGAAGAAGAAGTCGCTCGTCGGACGGGAATTCGATTTGCTGCTGGAAGGCGCTTCGACGGAATCCGACCTTCTGCTCGAAGGCCGTACCACGATGCACGCGCCCGAGATCGACGGCAAAGTCTTCGTGAACGATTATCCGGAGGGAAGCGATCCGAAAGAGGGAGAATTTTATCGTTGCCGCATCACGGCGGCGCACGATTATGATTTAGTGGCGGAGATCGTTTGATACTTCCCGTAGAGACGCGGCTTGCCGCGTCTCCGGCGGCCCGCGAGTTTGTCATCGTTCCGAGACGGGGCAAGCCCTGTCTCTACATGATTGCCTTATGCCGCGTAAGCGATCCATCAAGCTCCATTGTCCGATCTGCAAGAAGCCGTCTAAGGCTGCGGACGCGGACTTCCCTTTTTGCAGCGAGCGCTGCCGCTTGATTGATCTCGGCAAGTGGGCGAGCGGCGGGTACGTGATTTCGTCGCCCGTTGACGATGCCGAGGAAGCGGTCCGGCAAGACAGCCCCGACGAGGAAGACGCGCCGTGAAACCCAAGCACGAACTCGCGCAGGACGACCGTAGCGCCGGCGTCCCGCCGGCTGTCGCGGGGGCGTCCCGCCCCCGCTTCGGCGAGGTCAAAATCCGCGATCGCGGCAGGCTTCCCCACAGGGAGCAAGACAATGCCACCTACTTCATAACCTTCCGGCTAGCCGATTCGCTTCCCAAGTCGGTTCTTGAGCGCATCGAATCCGAGCGGCAGGCGACCGTCAAGACTGCCATCGGTCTCCGGCGTAACCTCAGCCCCGACGAACGCACAAGGATCCAGCGCCTCTCGACTCCAATCATTGAGCGGTTTCTCGACAGTGGCGCGGGCGCCTGTCACTTGCGGAATTCCGCCATTGCGGAAGAAGTGGCTCATGCCTTGCGTTACTTTGACGAGAAGCGCTATCGGCTCTTTGCCTGGTGCGTCATGCCGAACCATGTGCATGTTGTGGTCCGGTTCTTCCCTGGACAAACCCTGGCGATAGTCGTTCATTCCTGGAAATCGTTCAGCGCGAAACACGCGAATCGGATTCTAGGGATGCACGGCGTCTTCTGGCAGCGGGAGTATTATGACCACCTCATTCGAAGCGAGGAGGACTTCGAACGCGCCGTTCACTATGCAAGTGAGAATCCGGCAAAAGCACAGCTGAAAGATTGGAAGTGGGTTTGGGTGTGGGGGCGGGACGCCCGCCCGACAGCCGCCGAGGACGGCGGCGCTACTCTCTCCTAAACGTTTATGGATTCCTCTAAGTCTGATCCGCATGGTGACGCAGCAAGCCCGGACCTGAACACCGTTTCGCACGACCGTAGCGCCGCCGTCCCGCCGGCTTGGGCGGAGGCGTCCCGCCCTCGCGCTCCGCTGTGGGCCACGCTGGTTGCGACTTTCTTCGGCGCGGGACGCCTCAAACCTGGCCCGGGCACATGGGGATCGCTGGCTACGGTCATCGTGTGGGCGCTGGCAAGTTGGCGGATCCCGGACGCGAACCGCACCTGGGCGACGATCATCGCAGCGGCGGTTGTAACCCTCATCGGAATTCCCGCCGCTACGCTGGTTGCGCGATCCTCTGGGTTGAAAGACCCGCAATTTGTCGTCATCGATGAAGTCGCCGGTCAACTGGTTGCGCTGATCGCCGTCCCGCTGGCTTGGAAAACTTTTCTCGTGGGCTTTATACTCTTCCGTGTCTTCGATATTTGGAAGCCGTTTCCGATTCGGCGACTGGAGCGGTTGCCCGAGGGCACGGGCATTGTGGTGGACGACCTGGGAGCGGGACTTTATGCGCTCGCCGTCATGCATCTTCTTTTGCACTTTGGACCTCTAATGAAGTAGCGCTGGCTCCCCCCGAAAGAAACTCATGAGCATCTCCGACCGCCTGTTGGGAAAGAAAAACGTCAACGGCAAGCCGCACATCGAAGCGGTCACGCCCAGTTTCGCTTTGCCCGGAGGCGAGGTTCGTATCATTGGGAAAGGCCTGCGTCCGCCCGAGTTACGCCGCCCGCGCGTGCTTTTTGGCGAGATCGAAGGCTCGGTGTTGATCAGTTCCGACGACTTTCTGGTAGCCCGCGTGCCCGAAGGAGCGGCGTCGGGGCCGGTCGTTGTGAGCACGAACGGGGCCGGTACCAGCGGGCACGTCAGCAATCCGCACTCTATTAAGGTTGCGGTCCCGGTTGCCGATAACCTTCATCCGGTTGCCAATCCGGCACTCGACCGCGAGGGCAACCTCTTCGTGACTTTCTCCGGATCGCGCGGGCAAAAGGTTCCGGTGTCGATTTTCAAGATTGATACGAACTACAACGTGACGCCGTTTCTCAGCGACATGATGAACGCCACTGCGATTGCGTTCGACCGCGAAGGCCAGATGTACGTCTCTTCGCGGAATGACGAAGCCGTGTATAAAGTGGCGCCGAACGGCACCATGTCAACCTACGCCGAAGGCATGGGGGTGGCGACCGGAATCGCCTTCGATCGCGAGGAGAATCTTTACGTCGGCGACCGCAGCGGAACCATTTTCAAGATCGCTCGCGACCGGCAGATTTTTGTATTCGCGACGCTGGAGCCGAGTGTTTCCGCTTACCACATCGCCTTCGGTCCGGGCGGCGATATGTTCGTCACCGGCCCCAGCACTTCCAGTTACGACTGCGTCTACAAGGTCGACCCCCATGGAACGGTGTCGGTGTTCTACCGCGGGCTGGGGCGTCCCCAGGGCTTGGCTCTTGATGTCGAGGGCAATGTATATGTCGCCGCCTCGCTTGCGGGAAGGCGCGGCATCGTGAAGATTACTCCTCAAGGCAAGGCCGACCTCGAAGTCTCCGGCCAGGGCTTGGTGGGACTGGCGTTCGCACCGGGCAAGTCGGCCATTCTGGCCACCAACAGCGCTGTTCACCACATTTCCTGGAACATTCAAGGACTGCCGCTGCTACCGGAGTGACTGGATTTTGTAAATTGGCAATCGGGTAATTTTGTAATTTAAAATTCCCCGCTCGTTTTCAGATTACCAAATTACACAATTACTAAACTACAACATGAGTTTTAGCCGCTGCCAACCTTGGCCGCACCCGCGTAGGGATAGGGGAACAGCGTTTTCTCGTGCTGACGCAGTTCCTGTATCCAACTCTGAATACCCTTCTGGGCAATCGCGGACAACGGGTAGAATTCGAATCCAGATCGGGCGTCGCTGCTGTGCCGAACCGTGGCCAGCATCTCGATGGGAGCATCTGGCAAGGGCAGCGCGATCACAACCGTCTCGCCCACCCGCGGCGCGCCGCAGACCAGAACCGACATTCCGCGCGCGCTAATATCGAGGCACATACCGCGCGTGACGAATGGTCCGAAGCGCAAGAAGCGCTGCAGCGAAACCGGGGTGCTGTATACATAGCGCGGTTCGCGGCGGCGGACGTAATACTGCCTGGGACGGGTCGGCGTTCTCTGGCTTTCGACTTCCATATCGCTCTCCTTGCAAACCAGGTGTCAGGAAAGGCTGCGGCTGCCTCATACGGCGGGCTCAAGGCGAAGAGATTTTTCTGACACCTGAGACCTGACATCTGGTTTCGGACCGCTACGATGGCAAAGCTCCGCCCCAACCCCACCCCGCCTGCAGGCTGGCGCGAATCACTCCCAGCAACTCCTCGTTGTCGGCCGGCTTTTGGAAGAAAGCGACGGCGCCCGATTCCAGGCTGCGTTTTTCATTACCCTCGGGATCGCGAGCCGTAAGCACGATCACCGGGATCGAGGCCAGCGCCGGATAGTCTCGCAAGTTTTTCAACACGGCATATCCGTCGCCCGCCGGCAGCCCGAGATCGAGGATGATCAAGTGGGGCTTTTCCTTTTGAGCCATTGCGATGGCGGAATACCCGTCGCAAACATTCACCGTATCGAAG
>Ga0181515_1194561_pt1 | contig 29924 bp, 27 predicted proteins | sample PEATcosm2014_Bin_11_FD_127748 | JGI IMG/M metagenome (GOLD analysis project Ga0181515, IMG submission 127748) | Metatranscriptome of peatland microbial communities from MTU Mesocosm Facility, Houghton, MI, USA - PEATcosm2014_Bin23_30_metaT... | ecosystem: Environmental > Terrestrial > Soil >... | reverse complement strand
TGCTTCCTGCCCTCGCCAATGGTGGCGAGGAAGGTCGTGGGATTGAACTCCCGGCTCTGCTTGTTCGCTACTGCAAGGGCTCTCATCAGCTACAATTCTAATCGCTGAACTGGGCTAGTCAGAAAAAACAGTATAAAATTTTTACGGTTTGTATCGCGATTGCTGGGTGCGGTGGAGATGCGTTTTCCATAGCGGCTTCCAAGCCATTGATATAACATTGGTTATTCCCTTTTTGCTGCGATCCCGGAATGGCATCCCCCGTGCTTCACTAAGGAACGGGTCCGGTTCACGACATTTTCCAGGATCTGAAAACAGATTGTAGAAGACAAGCATTTATTTGGCCAAGGAGCCCTCAAAGCTTATGAATCGCAGCTCACTGACTGGCACTTCACTGACATTGACCCTGATGCTGGCGGCGACACTGGTCGCATCCATCGGATGTACAACTAAGAATTACGTACGTCAACAGACCACGCCGCTGATCAACAAGACCAATGAACTCGACGACCTGACCGCGAAAAATTCGAAAGACATCAAGGACGTCGATCAGCGCGCGCAAGCCGGAATCCAAGCCGTGCAGGCCAAGGCCGCAGAGGTTGACCAAAAGGCCCTGGTTGCGGGAAGCGAGGCCGATAAGGCGCAGCTTTCGGCGAACACCGCATCCCAGCGTGTGGACACTCTGACCAACGCGGTCGTCAACCTCGATAACTATCGCCCCGTGGTGGAAACGGCGGTGCATTTCGGATTCAACAAGGACAATCTGACGAAGGAAGCAAAAGAAGCCATTGACCAGCTTGCCGCCAGCGTCGCCACTACCAAGGGATACATCATTACGGTCGAGGGCGCGACCGACTCGGTCGGCAGCTCGGAGTACAACTATGATTTGAGCCAGCGCCGCGCTGATGCTGTGATTCAGTACCTGGCGGCCGAGAAGGGCGTTCCGGCCTACAAGATTTATCTGATCGGGCTGGGCAAGGATAAGCCGGTCGAGTCGAATAAAACATCTGGTGGTCGCGCCAAGAACCGCCGCGTGGATATCCGGCTGATGACCAACACAGGGTCCGATACGACTCCGGCGCAGGCGCCGAGTAGCAATAACCAGACTCCAACGACGAGCGCGGCTCCGCCCTCGTTGTAAGTATGAGTTTAGCCCTCCTCCCTGGAGGACTTTGCCAAAACAGGCCGTCCCGAACAGTGGGCGGCCTGCTTTTTGTCACTTCATTTCTTACACCTGGCGACGGGCGATCACGCCTGTCTCCCCATCGCATAAGCGATACAATAGAGAGGTGCGTATCCGCTGCCTGATGTTTTTTTTGGCGCTGGTGACGAGTCTTTCGCTGGCGCAGGATTCCACTGATAAAACTGCTCCGGATAAGAGCTCGGACCCGACTGCAACAGACAAGGCGGCCGCCCACAACCGTGAGGCCGAGGAAAGCTCCAGCCGCGATACGAGAATCGACCTTAGCCCGCCTAAGGATGACGCCAAAAACCATCCCGCCAGCAAGGATGCCGTCGAGGCTCTCGGCATCCCCGGGACCACGGACAATCCAGACAACTCCGGCATTCAAGAGTTTCACCCGTGGAACCCGATGAGGGCGTTGAAGGACATTGAGGTCGGCGACTATTACTTCAAGCGCAAGAACTACAAAGGCGCGCTCGATCGCTACAAGGACGCTCTCTACTACAAAGAGAACGACGCGGTGGCCAGCTTTCGTCTTGCTGAGTGCCAGGAAAAAATGGGAAATAAAGCCGAAGCCAGGAAATACTATGAGCAGTACCTGAAGATTTTGCCGGCCGGTCCGTTTGCCAAGGACGCGCACGCTTCGTTGGACCGGCTCGCGAAAGCGCAATAAGCTAAAAAAATTATAAGTGGATTGTCAGGCGGCAATCGGTGAGGAGTCCACAGTGACGGTATCTGTCTTCGTCGGGACCAGCGTCGACGGCTTCATCGCGCGACCGAACGGCGATCTCGACTTTCTGCCGCCGGGCGGCGGCGAACCCCACGGCTATAACGAGTTTATGGCCAGCGTCGATGCGCTGGTGATCGGCCGCAAGACGTTCGAGACGGTTCTGGCCTTTCCCGCATGGCCATATGGCGACAAGCGAGTAGTAGTCCTGAGCAGCCGGCCGGTCGACTTGTCCGCGGTGCGCGGAGGCGTTGTGGAACAGATGGCCGGGCAGCCGGCCGAGATCGTTCGGAAACTCGCTGCCAGCGGTGCACGCCACCTCTACGTCGACGGAGGAGTCACGATTCAAGGATTCCTGCGCGCGGGCCTGGTTCAACGTCTCGTTATCACTCGTGTGCCGGTGCTCATCGGAGATGGAATTCCCCTGTTTGGCAATTTGCCGCGCGATGTGCGATTGCATCACGTAGCGACGCGGCACTATCCGAGCGGCTTGGTTAAGAGCGAATACCAGGTTGCGAGGTAGCAATTGAAGGGGGATCGGGCGCCTCTCCGGGACTTCATCGTCTTTTTGACGTTTCCCGATGCTAAAGCGCCGGGCTATTATCGGGCACCCCTCCGCTATCTAAATTCTCCTTTATCTGAATTCTCCGCGATCTACTTCTCTACCCGCGAAAACTCTCCGGTGGTTGCGTTGACCGCGACTCGCAGCTTGGCGGTGTCACGATCGGCTCCATAGATCACGTGCCACAGCAATTCGTTCGTCTGGCGGTTCCAGTCCAGCACATAGAGAACGGGCGTGTCGGGTTCTTTCTCCAGCAGTTTGTCGCCGCCGTGCTGCTGAGCGATTGCGAAGGCCTTATCCGTATCGACTTTGAGAAACTGGACATTGAAAACCTGGGTGCTGGAATTCGTCGGGCTGTAGCTGTCCTCGACGCCATGAGAAACATCGCCGAGCGCCCACGTATAAGGCCGGGTTGTGCGCTGGGAGGGCGAGGCGAATCCGGCGCGCCACTCTGCCGCCTTGCCATCGCGGCCCTTCGAGTCCGTGCCAGGTTCGGACTCCACGCGATACGGTTGCGCATCCTGCGCCCATCCGCGCGCGGAGATGTAGCACTTGTAAAACGCGCTGCTTCCGGTGATTTGCTCCGCAGGTTTCGGCTTCTCCGCGGGTGCCGGGTTACTCGGCTGCGAAGAGCATCCGGCCATCAATCCTGCTGCTAGAATTGCGACGAATATTCTTTTCATCATTTTTTCTTTTACCGTCGATTATCATCGATTTCCTGATCAGGTTTTCGGTTCGCGAATCATTGTACTGAACCAATGCCATGGATTCCTATCTCGAACGTTTGCGGCAGGAACTCGAAGAGGCAATCAGGGACGCGAGCGTCGCTGACTTGGCGCAGGCTCCACCGGGAAAGTGGAACGCGGCGCAGATCTTGGAGCATCTTTTCCTCACCTTCAAGGGTACCAACGGCGGAATAGAGAAATGTCTGGAACAGGGAGCTGCGCTGGCTACGCGGGCCACTCTGAAGGATCGCTTTGCCACTTTGCTGGTGGTGGATCTGGGGTATATGCCGCGTGGCCGCAAGGCTCCGGAGCGTGCTACACCGCGGGGAATGCCGCCGGAAGAAGTGCGGCAAGCCGTCCTGCGCGAGCTTCAGAGGATGGGCTCGGGCCTGGACGATTGCGAGCGCAGGTTCGGCGCGCGGACGAAAATCATGGATCATCCGATCCTCGGACCTTTGACGGCCGAGGAGTGGCGCAAGTTCCACTGGGTCCATGGGCGGCACCATGCGCAGCAGATTCGGCAGCGGGTTGGGAAATCCTGAGGTGCGGATGAGGTGCGGATGAAGTGCGGATGAAGTGCGGATGAAGTGCGGATGAGGTGCGGATGAGGTGCGGGCAATATTAGCCGCGAGTTTGTGCTGGTGGAGAGCCGGGCGTTCCCGCCCGGCTACACCCTTCGACTGCGCTCAGGGCAGGCTCGCGAGGCGCCCGTTCCTCCGCTATTTGTCTTTGTTGCTGTCTTTGTTATTGTCCTTGCTGCTGTCCTTTTCGTCCTCAGCTACGCCGGCCTTGTGCGCCTTCTCCTGCATCTCGTCGAGTTCTTGCCGGGCGGCAGCCACCGCCTTCTGCTTTTCTTCGAGGTCGCTCTTGTAACGCTCGTCGTCCTTATTCCAATTTACGTCGCGCACGGTGACACTCGGATCGGTATAGGCTGCCGCCGCCCGCAGACGCATTTCGCGCTGATCGAGGTCGAGCTCATGGTTCAGCGAATCAACTTTTTTCTTCTGATCGTCGATCTTCTTCTTCCACTCATCGGCTACCTTCTGCTTTTCGTCTGCTGCTTTCTGCCTGTCGGCGGCGGTCGGAGCGGGATCGACGGTGGCCGGTTTCGCAGCGTCTGCATTGGCATCGCTCGAAGGCGGTGGTCCAACCACGCTTAGAGCCTGGTCGGTAGGGAGATTGTCGTTATCGTAGTGGCGGCTGGCGGAACTCGGCTCGGGTTTGTTTTTGCGAACCGTGCGCGCGTAATCCCCGAGTGACTGAGCGGCGGCTCCACTGACCGCCAGCAGAAGCAGAGTAGCAATGGCCATGCATTTCGTGCGCTTCATGTAATCATCCTTTCGCAAGCTCGCGATTCTGATCGCCGCCTGCCATGCCTCAATATCAAAAACGCTTCAGATCAAGAACCTGTGCTGGCAGCCCGGGCGCCTCCCAGGAAACTGCCAATTGTGCGATCCAATTGCGCCGCTTCGTGGGCGATGTCGTCGGCCAACTGATGCGCCAGATCCGGGTCCCGGCTGCACGACAGTTGCCGCGCATAGCCCGCGATCGTAGTCAGGGAAGTGCGCAGTCCGAGCGCGAGTTCCGACGAGATTTCCTGATGCAACTTCTGATCGTGCCGGATGCGCTCAATGTCGGTCTTGTCGGTGAGCACCAGAGTCGTGCCCATGACACTGGCGTCTTCTGCCAGCACCGGAGAAGCCGTCACTTCGAGCACATGGTTTTCCCCCTCAGGTGTGAAGTAGTTCAGCACCAGCCCTCGAACCGCTGCCTTCCCCGCCAGAGCGGGCGCCAAAGCTTGCTCGACGCTCGCATTCGAACTCGATCCATCTTTTTCCGGACGCAGCGAGGCAGTGCGGAAAAGATCGGTGAGCCGCAGTCCCATGGGCGAAGCAAATCCCAGTAGTTTTCGCGCCGCCGCGTTTGCTTGCCGCACCAGACCGCTTGTATTCAAGAACAGGACGCCGCAGGAAAGGTTCGAGAGTACAGTCGAACTCAGCGTGTCGGAGGCCTTGGCTTTCCTGCGCTCCGAGAGTTGTTGGGCGGCAAGCTCATGTTTTTGCTGCTTCAGTTGCTGAATGACGGCGTGATAGGCGTGCACCGGCAATCCTTCCGCCGCCAGGGGAGGGTGATTGAGCGACTCGGGTTCGGGCACGAGATTTTTCCGCAGACGCCGAATCACGAATAGGCCCAATCCGAAAGCTGCGATGGCGACAAACAGAAGCAGCCCCATGCGGAGCAGCATCGGATTGACTGGCGGATGGACTAGCAGCCTCACAGCGCCCTCCAATACCAGTGCAGGAGTTGGTTGCCAAAGAGAAACGATAAAATCGCCATGCCGCCGAGAAACACGCCAAACGGCATCTCGTAATAGCGGAGCGCAAGTCGTGCCGAGCGCCAGGCGCGCCGCCGAGCGGAGATCCGAGCTTCGTCCCAGGAAATGTTCGAGGAAATCTCCATCTCCATCTCCATCTCCGTAGACGTGCTCGAAGAAATGCGCGCCGAAGCGGCATGCGCCTCGTTGCGACGCCTGCGCTTCATCCAGACCGCGAGAACCGTACTCAGCCCAAAAAGCGAACCCGCCAGCGACGCTGCAAAGATGGTTAAGACGGTGAGCTTGGTTCCGAGGAATGCTCCGATCATCGCCATCAACTTGACGTCGCCGAATCCCATTCCTTCGACACCACGAGCGCGCAGGTAAATCGCCGCCGCCCCGTAGAGAAACGAGGCGCCGACCGCCGCGCCCAGCAACGAGTCTGACAAGGACCACAGTCGCCACGAAATCTCGCTTCTCATGGCCGGCGATACCAGACCAGGCATGATGTGCGAAGCCAGATCATTCACCGGAACCACCAGGCTGAACGCAATTCCCAAAACCAGACCAGGCAGAGTCATGGCATCGGGAAGAAGTTTGGTTTCCGCATCGGTGAAGATCAATCCCAGCAGCAGGTAGCCGAGCACGGTGCATTTCAGCATCCCGAGCGTCAAGCCAAAATGGGTGTAGCAGCCGAGGAAGAGCAGGCCTGTGAGAACTTCGATCAGCAGGTAACGTGGCGATATGGACTGTTTGCACGAGCGGCACTTTCCACGAAGAATCAGCCAGCTCAAGACAGGCACGTTGTGGTAGAGCGGGATCAGATCTCCACACTGCGGGCACGCGGAGCGAGGTGTTATGACGGACTTGCCCCGCGGCAACCTGTAAATACACACGTTCAGGAAGCTGCCAAACGACAGCCCGAGAGCGAAGATCGCAGCTGCAAGAATAGGTTCCACGTCAAAAGGTTCCGCGTTAAAACACGCCGCGTCAAAATATGGCTAAGTGCCCAGTCTGCTTAGATTTGGATCGATTATAAGCCGCCGCGGCTAGGTCTTCTAAGTACGAAGGTCACTGTACCTCCGCTACCCGCAAGTCATTGTCAATAAACAGGAAACAACCACTCACGCCGCCCGGCTGATTTCGTGCCGGTAGGGTATGAAGATGACGAACACGGTTCCGGTGGCGCGCCCTGTCTCACGTGCTTCCGACCGGCTACGCACCCGAATCGATCCACCGTGTTTCTGCACGATGCCGCGCGAGACCCACAATCCGAGTCCGGTCCCGGTGTCTTTCTTCGTCGTGTAAAAAGGCTCGAAGATCTGGCACAGATGGTCACGGGGAATTCCGCTGCCGTTGTCGGCCACGGTGATGCGAACTCCCTCCCTGCCGTCCAACCAGTCGCGGCCTGCCGCCACGCGAACTTGCAGAGATCCTCCGGTCGCCATCGCATCCACCGCGTTCACCAGGAGATTCGCTAGTAACTGCCGTAACTCGCCCGAATATCCGCTGATCTGGCAACGGTTGCGGTAGCGTCGCGTCACGCGGATCTGACGGCCTTCCAGCTTGCGGGAATACAGCTGCAGAATCTCGTCCATGATGGCGGCAGGATCCATCAAGTCCGGAGAACCGGCATCGCGGACGAATCCTAAAGTCTGTTGTGCCAATCGGGCAACGCGGCCCACCTCTTGCTCCGCCTGGGTCAGATACTCCAGGGCGTGGCTGGAGTCGTGGCGCGCCAGGTAAAGCAGGTTGATGACGGCTTCGAGCGGGTTGTTGATCTCATGCGCGATCGAAGCGGCGAGGCGTCCCGTCGTGGCCAGTTTTTCGCTGCGGCGTATAGCTTCTTCCGACTGTTTCTCGGCGGAGATATCACGCGCAATGGCCGACGCTCCCACGATTTCGCCGTGGTCGTTGCGCAGCGAGCATACCGACAGCAGCACCGGACAACGCGTGCCGTCCTTCCGCATGCGCTCGGTCCGATAGGAAGCCACGTGCCCGCCGCTATTCAATATTTCGGCGTTGCGTTCCACCTCGTCCTGGCGTTCGGGCGGCGCCAGTCGCTTTACCAACGATCCGACTGCCTCCTCGGCCGTGTAGCCATACAGAAGTTCGGCGGCGCGATTCCAACTGGTGATCGTGCCGTCGGGACGGGAACTGTAAATCGCGTCACAGGAATATTCCACAATCGCAGCCATCTCGCGGGTGGTGCGGTCGGCGCGCGATTCGGCCAATGTTTTCTGCCGGGCCATACTTCCGGCGAACAAGGAAATGGACAGGAAAGCGACCAGTCGCTCCACGTCGGCTGCCCGGCCGATGCTGAAGCTGAAGTAGGGAGGAAGTGCAAAGAAATCCAGGCAAGCGGTTGAAACCAGGGAGCAAAAAAGGGCTGGGCCAAAGCCTAGAAAACGCGCGGTAAAAAGCACTGCCGCCAGCAAGAGTAGAAAAAGATGGCGGTGCAGCGCGGCGGAAAAAGTCCACAGGCTGAGCGCCACCCACACCGCGAGCGCGGCTCCCGCGTATTGCACCAGCGGCGCATACCGATTCCGTGCGATCCATCTCTTCAGATTGGGAATAATTCCAGACATTTCTGCAAGGACGCTGCGGCTCCAGCAAGCGAACCTGGCATTATTAGCAGGATTACTAGAACCAGGCGGGCACGAGTGCTTTCAATGTCCTAAGAAAACTGTAGCAGCAGAAAGAGCGCGCGGCAACCGCAGCGTCGGCGAAGGCGCTCCGAGGTCAGTCTTTGTGAAGAAACTTGTAATCGAGAATGGAGGCTGCCAACCCGAACGCATCCTCAGTGTTGTCAACCGCATCTTTGCTACGAATCAGCCTTCCCTGGCAAAGCACATTGCTGTTCTTTTGTCCGGAGATTTCTTCCGGCATCTCGAAGATCATTTCCACGAGCGCATTCGCCGGGAGCTGTTGCGGGCCATGAAACATCACGCCCGACTGACTGATGTTCTGGATCTTGCCCTCGTACCAGGTACTGAGGTTCTTTCCGCGATATCGAACTGGGATGCTCGACCGCAAGCGCCGTGCGCGGGGCATCCAGGTCGGTTGCTTTTGGCCGGAGCGGCGGCGGATGGTCGTGGTGTCGGCCACGGGCTCGTCGACCTTATTTCCGCGACGCATCGTCTTCCAGTCATACAGGTAGGCAGTTGCGCACACCAGGCAGACTTGGTAGTACTCCCCATTCGCCGCGCGGCGCGGCCAGGAAAACTCGTGCGAACAGCGTCCAAGCATAAGAACATCCATGAGTTTTTGCGGCATGATGACGAGCAGCGCTCCCCTACCAATCAAACATCTCCATCTTCCGACGACTGGGCAGTTCTGAACAGGTTACTTTCGTGTATCGCCGCGCAAGGCTTATCCTTTTCCATATGTCACGGATTGCAGAGTCCCGCACGGGCTTCATCCTCGCCGGAGGGAAGAGTTCCCGCATGGGCGCGAATACAGATAAGGCCTTCTTGGATTTTGGCGGCCAATCACTGCTGGATCGCGCGCTCAAAGTGATGGGCGCGGTTTGCGGCACGGTGACGATTGTCGGCGACCCAGCCAAGTTTGCGAAATACGAGTCGACAAAATCTGGGCCGATGAAATCTGGATCGACGAGATACGTATCAGCCGTGGCCGACATTTTTCCCGGATGCGGACCCCTCGCCGGCATTCACGCCGCGCTCCTGCATTCGTCTGCCGAGTTGAACCTGATGCTCGCCGTGGATATGCCTTTCGTTTCCAGCGAGCTTCTCCGGTTTCTGTTCGCTACAGCCGAAGGCGACAATAATCGCGCCATCATCACCGTGCCCCGATCGGGCAGGGGGTTGCAACCGCTCTGTGCGGTCTATCGACGTGGCTTTTCCGCTGCCGCCGAGCGAGCCCTGCGGGCAGGGAAGTACAAGATCGATGCCGTGTTTTCCAATGTGGTAACGCGGGTGATCACAGAGAGCGAACTGGCAGCGGCCGGTTTTTCCGAGCGCAGCTTTTTCAACGTGAACACCCAGCAGGACCTGGCGGCTTTGAGCGAGTGAGGCAGGTGTAGGGGCGGCCGTCGCTACACGAGCGCTTGAGCCGCGCGGCATCTCATGCGATGCTGGTAGCCATGGCCGCTTCGGGCGCACTCGCTCCCTACATCGAGTTCAAAGACGTTTCCAAGGCATTTGGAGATCGGGTCGTTCTCAAAAACGTCAACTTCGAGGTGTTGCCGGGTGAGATGGTCTGCATTCTCGGGCGCAGCGGTGTCGGAAAATCGGTAGCGCTGCACAACATCATGGGCTTCCTGAAGCCCGACTCAGGCCGGGTCATTGTTGCCGGTCAGGACATTACCGACTACAACGAGGTCCAACTCGAAGAAATCCGCAAGAAAGTCACCATGGTATTCCAGAACGGAGCCCTCTTCGATTCGTTGAGCGTCGGTGAAAACGTCGCCTTCCCGCTGCGCGAAAAAAGAGAGCTTTCAGAGGAGCAGATTCTCCAAGTCGTCGATGGCCTCCTCGAAATGGTCGGTGTCAAGGAAATGCGCGAACTCTTGCCGTCCGACCTTTCGACCGGCATGAAACGTTCCGTCGCCATTGCGAGAGCGCTCGCCGCCCAGCCCGAGTGCGTGCTCTACGACGAACCCACCACTATGGTGGATCCCATGATGGGGAATCTGCTCGGCGATCTCATCGCCAGGCTGAAACTGCAACTGCACCTGACTTCGGTCGTCGTCACGCACGACATGCGCCTGGCCAAGAAACTGGCCGACCGTGTGGTCTTCCTGTACGAAGGCCGCGCAATCTTCTTTGGACCCTACAAGGACATGGAGAAATCGAACGAGCCCATCATTCATGAATTCCTGGAACTGGATGAATTGAAGCTGGAAGCGTAAGGCCGAGTGTTGATCGCAGAGTCCGGGTCATTTGTACTCGTCAACTCTTAACCTGCACAAGGAGCAAAGATGGGAGCAGTGGAGAACAAGCAGCTGATGCAACAAATCTTTGAGGAACTGTCGAAAGGTAACTCCGAGCCCTTCGTTGCAAGCATGGCGGACGATTTCCGCTGGACTGTCACCGGCACCACGAAATGGTCAAGGACGTATGAGGGGAAGCAATCCGTCCTAGCAGAATTGTTCGGTCCGCTGCGCGCCAGGGTCAAGGGCAGACTCAGGACAACGGCGCATCGCATGATTGCAGAAGGCGACTTCGTGGTAGTGGAGGCGCGGGGAAGCAACACGACGAAGAGCGGAGCGCCCTACAACAACAACTATTGTTTTGTCTTTCGCCTTTCTGACAACCAGCTGAAGGCAGTCACCGAGTACCTCGACACGGAACTGGTCACTGCCGCTTTGGGCTCCACAGAAGTGTGACCGGGTTGTCGCCGGATTTAACTTTAGAATCCTTGCTTCACCAATTCCTCCACCGTGATCGAACTCTGTGCAGGCTCGCCTTTCATCATCTTCTCGACGTACTTTGCGATCAGGTCGGCTTCCAGATTCACCGGATCTCCGGGCTTCAGCGATCCAAGATTGGTCATCTCGACGGTATGCGGAATGATGGCGATCGTGCAGATGTTCTGTTCCAGTTTTGCGACCGTAAGGCTGATGCCTTCGATCGATATGGATCCCTTGAATACCGTGTACTTCTCGATCTCTGACGGGATTTCAATGTGCAGCCACCAGTTTTCAGAATCCCGGCCGTCCGAGTCGACGATGCGCTCGAACTCGGTGAGCCTGCCTACGCCATCGACGTGCCCCTGAACGATGTGGCCATCGAAGCGGCCGTCCGCCTTCATCGGCAACTCCAGATTGACCAGTGCGCCCTCGCGTATTCGTGAGAACGAAGTTCGCACCCAGGTTTCCGGCGCCAGGTCGGCGCAGAATGATTTTGGTTTGATGTCAAGCGCCGTCAGACAGACACCGCTTACCGCGACGCTGTTGCCGGTTCCCAGCTCTTTCGGAGTCTTCGTTGCCTCGACGGTGATGCGGCGATTCTCACCGCGCTGCTCTATTTTTACGACCTTGCCAACTTCCTCGATAATTCCGGTAAACATATTTGCCACGCCTCCTAGTTCATACATCATTCCGAGCATACGGATCGCGGAGGTAACCTTCCAGCGCGAAATCTTCGCCGAAGCGATGCAACTCGAAACGCTGCACGCACGGCGTCCTGCCGTGGAAAGCTTCGTCAGTTATAAATGGAACTGCGCCCTGGCCAAAAATCTTCGGCGCGTAGTAGAGGAACACCTTGTCCACCTCGTGCGACGCTAGAGATGCCCCATTCACCAGGGCGCCACCTTCAATCAGCAGGCTGGTGATCTCCAGTTCGCCCAGACTGCGGATAATCGCGGCGAAGTCGGGCCGTCCTTCCGCAGTTGCCGATATTTGCTGCACAAGAACTCCCTTCGCTTCGAGCGCCCGCTGGGCCGGCTCTTCCGCGGTGGAGCAGAGCACCAGAACATCGTTCTCAGCGGTCTGAATTACTCGCGACTCGGGTGGGATGCGCAAGTAAGAATCCAGAATCACGCGCAGCAACTTGCGCCGTCGCGGCAGGCCGCTCCGGTCGGTCAACAGCGGATCATCCGCCATCACCGTGCCCACTCCGGCCAGGATCGCGTCATTCTGATGGCGCAGTTGCTGCACATGCGCGCGCGCGGCCTCGCCGGTAATCCAGTGGTATCCGCTGCGTGCCCCCTCCGATGCAGGTGTGGCGGAGCCAGGCTCTGTACCTGGTTTTGTGGCGTCGGCGATTTTTCCATCGAGCGTCATCGCCGATTTCAGCGTGACCAGCGGCTTGCCCAGACGGATGTACTTGGCAAAACTTTCATTCAACTTCTTTGCTTCCGCCTCGAATAGGCCGACCTGCACAGCGATTCCCGATGCGCGCAGCTTGGCAAATCCCTGACCCGATACCCGTGGATTAGGATCAGCCATGGAGCACACAACGCGGCTGATTCCGGCCGCGATCACGGCATCAGCACATGGTCCGGTTCGTCCCTGATGCGAGCACGGCTCCAGATTCAGGTAGAGAGTTCCGCCGCGTGCGGCGCTGCCCGCTTGCTCCAGCGCGAGAACCTCAGCATGCTTGACGCCGTCATAGGTGTGCGTGCCCGCTCCGACTTCGCGACCCGACGCGTCCACCACGACTGCACCCACTGCCGGATTGGGCGACACCAGCCCAACGCCCGCTCGGGCCAATTCCAGCGCCTTGCGCATGTATTGTTCGTCAGTGGACGGCAATGCCTTCACTCTTCATCCAGTTCTGCTACCGCGGCGCCACTGCGCGAGTTTGGAGGGCGACGCAAGGGAGCAGTGCGATATGCATAGGGATCTTCCGGTTCGGGCTTCCGGCGGAAGAGCCGCTTCAGTCGATCCAGCAATCTCTGAAGACCTGAAGTCGAACGTGAATCTTTTCTCATAACGTATTGTTACCTCCGTTTCTCCTCGGCGGCGAATCTTCAGGAGAACAGCGACTCCACAAAGTCCTTGGGATCAAACGGCAACAGATCCCCCGCCTTCTCTCCAACGCCCACATAACGAACCGGCAGTCCCAACTCCCGCGAAATTGCGACCACGACACCGCCTTTGGCCGTGCCGTCGAGCTTGGTCAGTACAATTCCTGTAACTCCGGACGATTGTGTGAACTGCCGCGCCTGCTGCAATCCATTTTGACCGGTGGTGGCATCCATCACCAGCAAAGTTTCGTGCGGCGCGCCCGGAACGATGCGTTGCGCCGTGCGTCTCATCTTTTCGAGTTCGAGCATCAGGTTTTGTTTGGTGTGCAGGCGCCCGGCAGTATCCACAATCACGTAATCGGTTTTGCGCGCGGTCGCCGACTGCAGCGCGTCGAACAAAACAGCGGATGGATCGCCTCCGGCTTTTGTCTTGATCACTTCTGTTCCCGTCCGCTGTCCCCAAATTTCGAGTTGCTCGATCGCCGCCGCGCGGAACGTGTCGGCCGCGCATAGCAGCACGGTCTTGCCTTGCGCGCGAAATACCTGCGCTAATTTTCCGATTGTGGTCGTCTTGCCCGTGCCGTTCACGCCCACCACGATGATCACCTCCGGCGTGCCGTCCACTCTGGTCACGGGCTGCGAACCGGTGGACGTCAGAATCGCCAGCAGTTCCTCTTTCAACAGCCGTTTGAGTTCATTGACATCCTTGATCTGCTTGCGATCGGCTTTGTCGCGCAGCTTTTCCAGAACTTCATGGGTGGTCGTTGTGCCCAGGTCGGCGCCAATCAGCGTAGCTTCCAAATCGTCGAGCGTGGAGCGGTCAATCTCTTTGCCGATGGAAACAACATCTTCGATGCGTTCGGCCAGGTTCTCGCGGGTGCGCGAGACGGCTTGCTTCATGCGCTCAATAAAACTGGGTTTCTGTTCTTCGTCCAGACTGCCAAAAAGAGTTTGAATCATGAGGTATCCAGGAATGATTATAGGAGAATCGAGGGCGAGAAATTGGTAATTTGCAATTGGTAATTTGTAATTGAAAACCAAGAGTCAAGCTCGGTTTGAAATTACCAATCACAAATTACCAATCACCAATTGCCCTAGGTTCGCGTGATTTCGATGGCGAGCGGATCAATGGGCTGCGGCGGGGCCGGAGTCACAACTGGTGCAGACGATGCCAGGGGGAGCGTCTGGGTCACCGGTTTCTGAATACGAATTTCTCCTCGGTAAAACACCGCCATGAGCGCGGTCACCGCCCTGGGGTCAAGTCGCTTTCCAGAAAGATTGTCAATGATGCGCAAAGCTTCCACGGGATCGTGGGCCTGCTGGTAGGGACGGTTCGTCGTCAAAGCGTCAAAGGTGTCCGCTACCGCAATCACGCGTGCCAGCAGAGGGATATCGTCGCCCTTCAGGCCGTAAGGATATCCGCGCCCGTTGAGCGCCTCGTGATGCAATTCGATGCCGGGCAGCATCTCACGCAACTGCGGAACCGGGCGCAGGATGTTCGCGCCTTTGGTGGTGTGCGTCTTCATGATCTCGAATTCTTCCGGAGTCAAAGCGCCGGGTTTTTTCAGGATGCGGTCTTCGATGCCGATTTTGCCGACATCATGCAACTGCGCCGAGATACGCAGGATCTCCAGAAACCCCGGGTCTAGCCCCATCTCTTTCGCGATCATCATCGAGTATTTTGTAACCCGGTCGGAATGGCCCCGGGTGTATGGGTCCTTTTCGTCGACGGCGCCGGCCAGCATCTGGATCGACCCCATGAACAGGTTCTTGTTTTCATCGGCGGCGCGCTTCAGGTCTTCGACGAACTGTTCCAATTCTTCCTGCATCGTGTTGAACGTCGTCGCCAGTTCGCCGATCTCGGTGCGTGTTTTCAGGTGCACACGCTGCGAGAAATCGCCGCGTGCAATGGCCTGGCTTGACTGGGTCAGCACCTGTAACGGGCTGGTGATCCGCCGCGCCGAGAGAATACTCAGACCGACACTTACAAACACCGCCAGCCATGCCAGCAAGCGCCCGGTGCGCTGCATCTCGTAGATTCCGCGATAGGCATCTTCGCGGGGCTTCTGTACCACCACCGCCCAGTCCAGCGAGGTCACTGGACTGTAGGTTCCGAGCATCTCGGTCGCCGCTTTGCCATTGTCATTGCTAACCGTGAACTCGCGGGTCGCCGCCAGCTGGGCTTTCGAGCCTTCGTCCACAAAACTGCGGACGATCTCGAAGTGGGTCATGTCCTGTCCGGTAGCATATTGTGCAGTGGCGGCCGCCACCAGCCTACCCTGGCTGTCGACCACGTAGGGCATCAACCCAGTCAGACTGACTTGTTGCAAGCGGCGGATCAGATAGTCCATATCCACGACCGACCCGATCATCCCCAGAAAATGTCCGTCATACATGATCGGCGAACTGACCAACATGACCGTTCGCGCAGATTTTCCGCTGCCCACCATCAACGGCTGGCCGCTATAAGCGCGTCCCTCGCGGGCGGCTTGGAAGGCCCGCTCGAGCTCCCGCTGTAGGAAGGCGTCGGGTTCGATACGGCCGGCCGAAACTCCTTTGGCATCGGCATTCAGCAGCGTGGCGTACGCAATATCGTTCGAAGACGAGACAAAATTTTCGAGCATGGCGCGCAGCTCGGGGGTGAGAAGCTTCTGCGCACTAAGGTCGTTCCCGCTCGCATTGGCCAGCATCATGACCTGAATCGACGACGACAAATTGGTCAGCATCATTTGCAGGGCTTCCCGGTGCTGGGAAATATCGTCGGCCAGCGAACGCGTGACCGTGTTTTGCAGCAGCATTTCGTTGGTTTTCAGGCGCTCCCGGTTCATGGTCTCGATCTGCGCCGAATAGAAGTACATGGGCAGCACACTGATCGCCAACAGCACGCCGAGGATGACGTAGAGGAGCGGAATACGCGCGGGAATGGGAAGCTTCAACGGCAAAAGGCAATCCTGTCGGCCCAAGCCCGGGGATGAGCTGTTCCGTCTTGTATCCATTCTAAGTTGGTTTGCGCTGGTTACCTCAGGTGCTTAAAGTACAGCTCACCGTTACCGAAGTACTTACGGGCTCGTTACCGCAGTCGAGCAGTTCTCAGTTCCCAGTAAGAAGCGATGGGAGTAAGCACTGAGAACCGGGAAGGGAGAACTGGGAACTGCCTTTGCGCCGGTCTATAATAAGCCAATCGGCCCGGGGTGCTGCATGCGGTCTTTCCACGTTTACCGCCTTTGTTGTTGCTTCCTGGCAATCCTTCCGGCCTTCTCTTTAGTCGCGCTGGCCGGCAATACTCCGCCCCCAAGGATTTCTAAGCAAACCCGCGAAGAAATTATCCACGCCTTTAATGAAGAGTTGATCTACATCCGCGCGCCCTTCCCTATGGGACAGACTGGACTGAAACTCAGAAATGGCACCGTAACCCCCAGCGGGCCGGAACTGCAACACTTGCTGGCGCTCTGGGGACCAGCCGCGAAACTCGGCGACCGCGGCCGCATCAGCGATGTGGTCATCAAAGACGACCATATCCGCTTTGAGATCAACGGCGGTCCCCTCAAGAAGCAGAAGTGGTATCAGCGCATTACGGTTATAGGCCCGACTTCGTCGGTGCCGGTTGCGCCGTCTGATCCTTCCGCCAACGCCCACGGCTCGTTTGTGGATCTCTACTTTGACAAGTATGTGCCGGAGATTACCGGACCGGAGTTGAAGCAGTTGCTGCGTCCAGTGTTCGATTTCGATGCCAAGTCCGCGATCGAGGCCTACCTGGAAACTGTTCCTCCCAAAGTCAAAGATGCCATCAAGAATCACCTTGTGCTGGTGGGAATGAATCACGAGATGGTGATTTACGCCAAGGGGCGTCCGCCCAGAAAAGTGCGCGAAAAAGCCGACGAAGTCGAATACGAAGAATGGATCTATGGCGTGCCCCCGCAGGACGTGGATTTTGTGCGCTTTGTTGGCGACGAAGTCGTTCGCGTAGAAACCATGAAAGTGGATGGCCAGAAAATCGTGCGCGTCGAAAAGGAAGTCGATCTGGGCGCGCCAACCGTTGCCAAGAAACAGGAAGAGCGCCCGGCGAACGCGCCCACGTTGCGGCGTCCCGGAGAAGAGATGCCGGAGTCCAATCCCGCGAACCCCTCCAGCATGCCGCCGGTGGCGCCGGCGCCGCAACCGACCACTCCCGGTTCAGACCCAGGGCCCAACTGGAGTTTGCCATCCACGCCGGCGACGAAATCTGCTCTCTAAAACGTCGAAGTGTTCCGCCGCCGAAACGCGATCAGGGACGGGGTGCAACGGCCTTATACACCGTTCATAGGCCGGTGGCTCACTTCTCCGGAGACAGCATAGAGCACACCGCTCTTAAGTGGCTTTCGGTCTCGACCTTCTGCACCTCGACCTTCTAAACTATAAGTGTGAAGATTGCCCTGGGCCAGATCAACCCCACGGTGGGGGACTTTTCTGGCAATGCCTCGAAGATCATTCAATTTGCGCTTGAGGCGCGAAGCGCTGGCGCTGGCCTGATCCTGTTTCCAGAGCTCTCCGTCTGCGGTTATCCGCCGCTCGATCTGGTCGAGAGGCGTTCATTTGTGGCGCGCAATCGCTCGACCACCGAAAGGATCGCTGCGGAAACGCAGGGCATTGCCGTGATCTGCGGCATGGTAACTTCGGCCGAAGCGGACTCGGGAAAAACAGCGATGAACTCCGCCGCCCTACTACGTGAAGGGCACATCGACTTCATCCAATCGAAGATGCTGTTGCCGACCTATGACGTATTCGACGAGATGCGCAACTTCGCTCCCGCTAAAAGCCAGCAACTGTTCAGCTTTTGTGGCAAGCAGATGGCTTTGACCATCTGTGAGGATGCCTGGAACGACAAACGGTTCTGGAACCGGCGACTGTATGGCGTTGATCCTGTCGAAGAACTGGTCCGAGCGGGCGGCAACTTCGTGCTCAACATTTCCGCGTCGCCATTTTGGCTGGGCAAGCGCGAACTGCGGCGGGAAATGCTGGCCGCTATCGCGCGGCATCAGAAAGTTCCGGTGGCGATGGTGAATCAGGTAGGGGGCAACGACAGCCTGGTCTTCGATGGATCCAGCCTGGTGATTGCATCCGACGGACAGGTGATTGCGCAAGCGAAGTCGTTCGAGGAAGACCTGATCTATTTCGATTCCCAGAAACTCACCGGAGACATGCATGCGCAGGTCGTGGGTGAAGAAGCCAGCGCGTATGAGGCGCTGGTTCTTGGCACGCGAGACTACGTTCACAAATGTGGTTTCCAGAAGGCGATCGTAGGACTCAGCGGAGGCATCGATTCCGCGCTCACCGCGTCCATCGCCGCCGATGCGCTCGGCCCTGAAAATGTCATCGGAGTCGGCATGCCCGGTCCGTACTCCTCGCAAGGGTCCATTGACGACGCACGTGAACTGGCCAATAACCTCAATGTTCGCTTCGAACTGCTCTCGATCAACGACATCTACGAGGCCGCGCGGTGCACGCTCGCGCCCGTGTTCGCCGGCATGCCGCAAGACGTCACCGAAGAGAATATTCAGTCCCGCGCCCGCGGAATGCTGCTCATGGCCATGTCGAACAAGTTCGGTGCGCTGGGACTTTCGACCGGCAACAAGAGCGAATTGGCCGTAGGCTATTGCACGCTTTACGGCGATATGGTGGGTGGACTGGCGGTGATCTCGGATGTGCCGAAGGGGCTGGTCTACCGCCTGTGCGCCTACGTAAACTCGCGGCGCAAGGTAATTCCGGAAGCAACCATCGAGAAGCCGCCGTCTGCCGAATTGCGCCCCGATCAAAAAGATTCGGATTCGCTTCCTCCCTACGATGTGCTCGATGCGATTCTCGAAGACTATGTGGAGGAGTCGTCGTCGGCCGAACAGATTGCCCGGGTACACAATTTCGATCTGGATCTGGTGCGGCGTGTAATCCGCATGGTCGAGCGCAGTGAGTACAAGCGGCAACAAGCGGCGCCTGGGATCAAGATTTCCGCCAAGGCGTTCGGCTACGGGAGGAGATTCCCCATCGCTGCCAAGTCGGAGATCTAGACCGTCTAACTACATCGTGGAGGACGGGCGTCTCGCCCGTCCAGCTGGGCGGGGATGCCCGGCTCTCCATTAGCAAAGCTTCGGAAATGACAATTGTGCCGCTTTTTGTAACAATCGAATTTCAAGATATGAGACACATACGTTGCACATTGCTCCCCACTTTGCTCGCTGCTCTGCTGCTATCCGGCATCGCGATCGCTCAAACCCAACCCGCTCACCCGGCAAAACCGGCAGCCAAACCAGCGGCGCCTCCGCCCGCCGCTGAAACCAACACGGCTCTTCCAACCGAAGATACGGTCAATTCGTTCCTGTTCCAAATGTTTGGTTACGATCCCACCATCACGTGGAAGGTGGATGAGATTCGTCCCTCCGAAGTGCCAGGACTGGCGGAGGTTTCCGTGGTCCTCACGAACCCGAAGGGCACGAACGCGAATCGGTTGCTGGTTAGCGCAGACGGCAAGCATGCACTCACGGGCGACATCCTGCCCTTCGGTGCGAAGCCCTTTGAAGATGCCCGCGTCAAGCTCGAAAAAGGCGTGAACGGCCCCGCCAAGGGACCGGCGAAGGCGACGGTGACGATTGTCGAGTTCAGCGATATGCAGTGCCCGCACTGCGCGAAGGCCGCGCCCGCGATTGAGCAGTTGCTGGCGCAGGAACCCGATGCCCGCTTTGTTTTCCAGAACTTTCCGCTGCCCGCGCACAACTGGGCGGAGAAAGCTGCCGGCTACGTCGATTGCGTGGGCCGATCTTCGATTGGGGGAGCCGCGAATGATGCGGTCTGGAAATTCATTCAGAAGACGTTTGACGAGCAGGACAATATCACGGAGTCAAACGCCGACGAAAAGCTAAAGGCTATCGCGACTGCATCGGGCGCGAATGCCGGCGAAATCTCCGCGTGCGCTGCCAAACCGGATACAAAAGCCAGAATCCAGGCTTCCGTTGCACTCGGCAAATCGGTGGGCGTGACCGGCACGCCGGCTCTGTTCATCAACGGACGTAACGCCAGCGGGGCACCGGTTGAAGCGCAGAAGAAGATTGTAGATTTCCAGGCGAGCCAGGAAAAGGACGCCGAGTAAGTTTGCTATTTGTCGTCCTGAGCGAAGCGAAGGATCTCGCTCGGTTTACTTTCCCAACCAGATTTCCGGGGCTTCAGTGCGTTCTGGGCTTCGGATGACGTGCGGTGTGATCAGGATCAGGAGTTCATCTTCCTCTTCTTGCTTGGTCCTCTGTGACGTGAGGACGCCGAGGGCCGGCACACCGGAGACCAGCGGCAGGCCGGTCAGACTCCGCTCATCGGACTCAGTGACCATTCCCGCCACAACCGCCTGCTCCCCTTCCTTCAGCAGGATTCCGCCCTTGTACTCCCGATTCAAAATGTCAGGAATACCATTTGTGATGCTGCTTCCGAGGTTGCGGAACTGGATCTCCAGTTCGACGGCCACGTCTGAATTCTGGTGGACCACCGGTTTCGCCTTGAGCGTGAGTCCAATATCCTCATAATTGACAGAGGGGAAGGGCGCAGTGTAGGACTGATTCCCCACGACCTGCGCGATCGCGGAATTGTTATAAATCGGCGCAAAGCTGGCATTCAGGATAGGGTAGCGCTCTCCCAGCTTAAAGGTTGCATCCTGCCCCTGCGCGGCGCGCAACTGCACATGCTGAAGCTCTTTGACCGAACTCTCATTCATGGAGAGCATGGCGGACAAGTGATCGAGGCTCAGTCCCATGAACGTAAGCCCGCCACCGAAGGTTGCAAGCGGCTGGCTGAAGATTGAATTCTGCTGGCCTTGCAATTGCGCGAGGAGAGCTGAGATGGTCGAATTGCCCGCTTGATTGATGCCGCCAGAGGAAATCAGTTGATTGATTAGGCTCTGGATGTTTTGTCCGCCAAGAGCCGCGAGTGCGGCCGCCGGAATACTGAAAAGATTGAAATTATCCGGAACGTGCAACCCGATACTGCGCATGTAGGTATGGCTTACCTGGAAAACCTTCAGATCGAACAAAACCTCCGGCCGTTCGCCGTTCAGCTGTCCGAGAAACTCGGTTACGGCTTCCAGTGCCGATTGCGGCCCACGCACCGTGATCGTGCTCGATGCGGCGCTCAAGCTCGCAAACTTGAATTCAAACAGCGTCCGCACTGTGGTCAGAAATGCGGCCAAATCCTGGGGAGAATTGCTGCCCGGGATATAAAACGAGCGCATGCCCATGCGATCGTAAAGACGGTGGTTCTCGGGATTGTCAACCGCCGCAAAAAGAACTGTATCTTCTAGCGCCACACTGAAACTCTTGGTGGCTGCGGAAGCCGCGAGCATGGCGTTTGCAAAATCCGCGTTCTGCAGATCGAAGCGCACGCGGCGCGTGGGGAAGTTATCGTCGAAAATAACCGTAAGCCCGTAGCTCGCTGCGACCGCCGTGAGCAGACCACGCGAATCGCCGCTGTAGTGGAAATCATGGGGCGCGTCGATCGGTTTCGCGATAAGCGCATCGGCGCTGGCGACCACTTGAGGCGGATCTGTGGTGTGCACCGGCGCTGGCCCCACGGCGTCGCGCAAACGCTGCTGCGCGAATTCGTTTTGCGGGTCGAGGTTCAGCGCGGTTTCGAACTCCGCCAGCGCCTCCACTTGCCGCCCACCGAGCAGATCGTTGTTTCCCTGTTCCAGATGCATCCCGGCGAGATGTTGCCGCGTTATCTCCCGCGCGGTCACGTACTCCACGTTTTGCGGAACCAGGCGAGCAGCCTCTTCAAATTCGTAAAAAGCCTGGTCCAGATTCCGCGATTTCTCGAGGTTGAGTCCACGCGCGAAAGCCTGGCGGGCTGCTTTCAGGTCTTTCTTGGGACCGTGGCAGGCGGGCGCGCCTCCGGAATTCGAGCACAGCGATGGCATACTGGCCGGCGGAGTGTCTGCGGCCCAACACACTCCCGCAAGCAACAACCCAATTCCCGCTGTCAACCATCGCATATGACTACTATAGAATGCCCACCGGTTGCTGTCTTGCAAGTGAAATACTCGATTGGGAACTACGGTCGTAACGGGCAGTCTCGCAGCATCAACCGTTCCATCCGTGTGGCGTGCCCCGTCTGGTCATCGAACTCAACCACTACGGCGCACAAACGGACGTCGCCATTGGCCGGTTCGAAGCGCGCCGGCATCCCGCTAAGAAACCTCTCGATCACTAATTCTTTCTTCACCCCAATCACGCTGTCATAGGGCCCGGTCATGCCAACATCCGTAATGTAAGCAGTACCCTTTGGCAGGACGGTCTCATCCGCGGTGGGGACGTGCGTGTGCGTGCCCACGACGGCAGTGACGCGGCCATCGAGGTACCATCCGAAGGCAATTTTTTCGGAGCTGGCTTCGGCATGAAAATCCACAAACACGATTTTCGATTTGGACTGCGATTGGATCTGTTCCAGAAGACGATCGGCGTAGCGAAAGGGATCGTCGCTCGAGCCCATGAAGACGCGTCCTTGAAGATTTATGACGGCATAGGCGACGCCGTTCTTCTGGCCTTCGTACACTCCCCAGCCGGGCAGACCCGGCGAAAAATTCGCTGGGCGCAGCAACCGGCGTGCCGGACTGTGAGGGTTGCCGTCCGCCATGTGGAAGTATTCGATGATCTCGCGTTTGTCCCAGACGTGATTTCCGGTGGTCATCACGTCGATCCCCAGATCGAAAAGCTCTTCCGCCAGCGGCGGCGTGATTCCGAAGCCAGCCGCGGCGTTTTCGCAGTTGGCAATCACCAGATCCACGGCATGCTGCTGGCGCAGTTCAGGCAGGCGCTCTTTTACGATCGTCCGCCCCGGGCGCCCAAAAATGTCACCGATGAAAAGGATCTTCAAGATTTGATGGTAACACGCTGAAAATTGCAGATGCCTCTCGCACTGGCAACTGAAACCGGCTACTGGCTACTGATCTCAGCCGTTTTCAGAAAGTCGTAATTTCCCGAAGGATTCATGGTTAAGTTCCGGACGCGCCGTGTGTGCACCACCACGTTGTCAAGAAACCAGAGGTTAATGTATGGCAGGTCGGTGGCAAGGATCGTCTGGATGTCGGCGTATACCGCCTTGCGCCGGTTGGGATCGGTTTCCGAGCGGCCCTCTTTGATAAGCGCGTCGAGCCGTGGGTTCACGTAGAAGCTGCGGTTAGCGCCGTGCGGTGGGAATTTGTCGGAGTGGAAAGCGTATTCGAAGATGTCCGGGTCTTGGTTGCCGCCGATCCAACGCAGCGAATACATTTGGTAGGCGCCGCTGGTGACATCGGCGAAAAACGTAGCAAACTCGAACGTGCGGATGTCGAGCGCGATGCCGACATCTCGCAGCTGCTGTTGTAGTACGGCGACCATCAGCCGTGTAGATTCCTCGACGGTCGAAGTCTTCATCGTCAGGTGGAAGCGCACGCCGTTTACGGGCAGGTATCCAGCGGCATCGAGGATCTGGCGTGCTTTCCCAGGGTCGAAGGCATATTTCGGCACGTCGGCGTTATATGCCCAACTTTGCGGCGGGAGAATGCTGGCAGCCGGCTGGGCGAAACCGCGCCACAGATACTGAATCATGGGCTGACGGTCGATGGCGTAGGCGAGCGCCTGCCGGACGCGCACATCGCGCAGGATCGGATCACGCAGATTGAATGCCAGATAGCTGAGTGTGGTTCCCGGCGCGCGCTGGACGACGAGGTTCGGCTCCTTTTCGAGAGCCAGTACCATGTCGGAAGTCAGCGCGTTGCTGGCGATGTCGGCGCTGCCTTTGCGAAGTTCGAGAGCGCGGGTGGTGGTGTCAGGCACGACCACGAAGCGTACGCGGGGCACACGCGGCTTATCGCCCCAGTAGGCGTCGTTACGGGCGACGATAACTTCCTTGTCCTGCTCCGCGCTAATGAAGCGAAAGGGGCCGGAGCCGACGGGATGGGTCGTCATCTCCGTCAGCGTGCCATAAGGAACGATGCCCATCGCGCCATCGGATAAATTCCACAGCAGAGTCGAAAACGGCTCCTTCATGCGAAATACGATCGTATAGTCGTCCGGGGCTTCGACGTGATCGACGTAACGGTAGGCTGCGGCCTTAGTGGTGCGGATTTTATTTTCGAGCAGGGAGTCGAACGTCCACTTTACGTCGCGGGACGTGAGGGCGCTGCCGTCGTGAAACTTCACGCCGTGGCGGATGTGAAAGATGTAGGTCAGGGGATCGGGAATCTCCCAGCGCTCGGCCAGCGCCGGCGTCACGTTCAGATGCTCATCGCGATCGAGAAGGTCATCGAAGATGAGTGCGTCGATGCGTTCGGAATATCCGTCGATCCCGACGCGGGGATCAAGATTTGTGGGGCTGCTCTCAATAATCATCACCAGCGTGTTGGGGTCGGGAGGCTGGGAGCAGGAAAGAAGAGGCAACACGAATCCGCCAACGATTAAGAAAAGAATTGTCATCCTAAAAGCAATTGTCATCCTGAGCGAAGCGAAGGACCTGCTTTGTGTGCACACCCGTGCCGCCTCACGCATACGAAATCTTTCCCAGGATCGCCGCCCGCTGCGCTCCCGTAGCTGAAGGCACATTGCTTGGCCGGCGATGCCACGTCTCATGCGCGAGCAAGGCAAAAGCCACTGCCTCCTTCGCTTCCGCTGGAATGCCGAACTCATCCGAGAAATGCAGTCCGATTCCCAAGGGTGCGATTTCATGGCGCAACATTGTCATCAGTGTCGGATTCTTTGCGCCTCCGCCCGAGACAATCATTTCGTGACCACTCGGCTTGCGGCGTGCCGCAGTTGGTCGAAGAGCGAATCGTGGCATTACGAAGCGTTGGACCGCGCCTGCAATTGAGCGCGCCGTCAACGCCGTTGCCGTGGCCACCACATCGGGCTTACTGGCGCCGTGGCAGAGCTGAAGAAATTGGCGCACGTATTCCCGGCCAAATTCCTCGCGGCCCGCCGTCCGCGGAGGTTTTTGCCGGAAAAACGGCGCTCGTAATAACTGCGCAATCACACCGTCCAGCACACGTCCCGAGGCTGCGATCTTGCCATCGCGATCGTAGCGCTTGCCGAACAGCTCTTCTGTGACCGCATCCATCACCATGTTACCGGGGCCGCTGTCAAAGGCGAGCACTTGACCGAGCGACGCGCCCGCGGGAATCGCGGTCAGATTCGCAATGCCGCCAATGTTCTGTGCAATACGATCCTGAGCCATGCGACTCGCTCGCCGATCGCGATAGAGAAGATAATCGAGGAACGGCACCAGCGGCGCACCCTTGCCCCCGGCCGCTATATCCGCAGGACGAAAATCGGAGACCACTGGCACACCCAGCCGCGCGGCAATCACCGCCCCTTCGCCGGTTTGCCATGTCACCGCCAGTTTTCGTCCGAGAAATCGCGCCGCCACTCCCTGGTGATACAGCGTCTGTCCATGACAGCCAACCAGATCAAGCTTCACGCGATACTTACGTGCCGTCTTCGCCACCGCCTCCGCATAGAGCTCTCCCAGAAGAAAGTTCAGCCGAGCCAGATCTGCTACACGGGCCAATTCGGCATTCATCATTTCCAGGATTGTGCGCCGCACCGGCGCAGGGAACGGATACTCCGCATGAGCAAGAAGTGTAAAGCCCAGGTGCTGGTTCTTGTGTGGGGACGGGCGCCTCGCCCGTCCGGTGTCAGCCGAGGGCCGCACCAGCGCCACGTTGATTCCATCTGCCGAAGTGCCGCTCATCACGCCGGCAACAATCATGCTCATGCGCGATCCTTTTTATTGTCTGGGCGAGCGAGCGTGGCCAGCCGGATTTCTTCGCCGAATTCCCAGAGCTGTCGCGTCAGCTTTTCGACGCGTGCGGAAGCAGGCGCCGCAGTTCGGCGTCTCGCCAGCCACTTCTTCTTAAACGCCAGCACGCGCCGCGCTGATTCGCTCACACGGCGGGCAAATTTGCCCTCGCGTTCCGCTTCGCGAGCCAGTGCCTCATGCGCGCGCAGAATTAAATCTTCCTGATGGCAGATCAGGCCAAGATCGCCGCCAGCGCGGATGTGCCCAACCATCGCCTGCTCAATCGGAGCGGCCGCCAGCACGCCTCCCATCTCCAGGTCGTCGGAACAGATCAGGCCCCGGTAGCCGATCTTCTTGCGCAGAATATCGGTGATCCATTCCTTCGAGAGGGAGGCCGGAATTCGCCCCTTGGCCCGCTCTTTCGTGACCGCCGCAAACGCCGCATGCGAAACCATGACGAACGGCAATTCGCGCTTCAGCGAGCGATAGGGAACCAGATCCTCGTCCCACAGTTTGCGCACAGGTTTCTCCACGCTGGGAAGTTCGTGATGCGTGTCGAGTGTTGCCTCGCCCAGTCCGGGGAAGTGTTTGCCGCAGCCGAGCACGCCGGCATCGCCTAACCCGCGCAGAAAGTCGCGCGCGTACAAAGCCACCTTTTTTGGATCGTCCGAGACTGCCCGCGCACTAAGCACCGATCGTGAAGCCTCGTAGGCCAAATCAAGCACCGGAGCGAAATCCACGTTGAAGCCAAGCGCGCGGCAGTTTTCGCCGATGATGCGCCCATGCTTGCGAAAGAGCGCCCGGCTGCCCGTGGCAAAAACCTCTGCTGGAGAAGGCGTCGGGCCGATCACGTTGCGGAAACGGTCCACGGTGCCGCCTTCGAGGTCCACGCAGGTAAAAAGCGGAGTGGCCACGCACTTCTGGCATGCGCGCAGAAGAGTGTGCGTCTGCTCAGCCCCGGTGATGTTGCGGGCAAATAGAATCACGCCCGCCGGTTGAATCTTCGTGAGCAGGGAAGCGAGGCGCGGAGACATCTCGGTCCCATCAAAGCCGATGATGAGAAGTTGGCCGATTTGTGAATGATCCCTGCGGGTGTTCGGCATCGCTACTCAATCTGCCTTTTCAGCTCTGCCAGCAAGTTTAGCGCCTCCAGCGGTGTCAGCCGGTTTAAATCCACGTCGCGTAACTTTTCCAGCACGGGCTGCGAGAGCGGAGTGAAGATGGTCAACTGCGTCGGACGCTCCGCTGCTTCGGAACTGCCCGGCGTCAGATGTCCCGAAAGTTTATGCTCGGACGATTCATGCTCGGCTAATACCTCGCGCGCACGCACCACGACTTCGTTTGGCAATCCCGCCAGTTTGGCGACTTCGATTCCATAGCTGCGGTCAGCTGCTCCCGGTTCGACTCGGCGCAGAAAAACTACGCTTCCGCCGGTCTCCTTGACTGACACGTGATAATTCTTTACGCCGCTCAATTGTTCCGCCAATTCGGTTAGCTCGAAATAATGCGTCGCGAACAGCGTCTTGGCTCGGACCCGCGCATGCAGATATTCGATGGCGGCCCACGCGATCGCCAGTCCATCGTAGGTGGAGGTGCCGCGTCCGACTTCATCTAACAGGATCAAAGAGCGCGCCGTCGCCGTGTGCAGAATCGCGGCCGTCTCCGTCATCTCGACCATGAACGTCGAGCGGCCGCGCGCCACGTTGTCGCTTGCGCCGATGCGGGTGAACACGCGGTCGACGATGCCCAACCGCACGGCGCGCGCGGGAACAAACGATCCCATTTGCGCCATGATCACGATCAGCGCCGCCTGCCGCAGGTACGTGCTCTTGCCTCCCATGTTCGGACCGGTTAGCACGACGATGTTGTGCGTCGCAGAGTCGAGAAACAGATCGTTCGGAACGAAACGCTCGCTCCCCGCTGCCAGTTCCTGCAGTTCGATCACCGGATGACGGCCTTCGACAATCTCCAGATCAAGGGGCCGGGCGGGGGCTCCCGGCGCTCCATCGGCAACGTCCTCGGCCTTTTCCGCATCGTCGAGATTTGGCTCAAACTTTTGTTCGAACTCTTGTTCGAACTTTGGCCGGCAGTAATTCCGCAGCGCCGCAATATTCGCCAGGCAGCCGAGTACATCGACCTCCGCCAGCGCCAGCGCGGTTTGCCTTATGCGCTTGGCCTCGGCCGCAATGGCAGAACGCAAATCGGCAAACAGCCGCCGCTCGATTTCGACAATCTTTTCCTGGGCATCGAGAATCTTCGATTCATACTCCTTCAATTCCGGAGTCGTGAAACGCTCGGCATTCACCAGCGTCTGCTTGCGCTCGTAGTCAGCGGGCGAAAGGTGTAGGTTCGCCTTCGAAATCTCTATGTAGTAACCGAAAATGGAATTGAACTTTACCTTGAGCGATCCAATTCCCGTCCGCTCCCGTTCACGCTGCTCGACTCGCGCCAGGTACTGCTTCGAGTTGCGACTCCGGTCGCGGAGTTCGTCCAGATCTTTGTCGACGCCCGCGGCAATCACGCCGCCATCGCTCAGGGTTAGCGGAGGCTCGGGAACCAGCGTGTGGTCGATCTTCTCCCGCAGGTCGCTCAGTTCGTCGATCGCGATATGCAGCGCGCTCAACCGCTGCGCCGACAGTCGTGTCTCAGACAACTCAGCTAGTACGGTGCGCACCTTTGGAATTCTTGCGAGCGAAGCCGCCAGCGCCAGCACATCCCGTGGATTCGCCGTTTCCAACGTGACCCGGCTTAGCAGACGTTCGAGGTCGAGAATCCCGTCAAGCGACCGCCGCAATTCCTCGCGTCGCACCGTGTCTTTGAGTTGTACCTCAACGGAGTCCAGCCTGCCCTCGATCTCGGCCTTATCCAAAGACGGACGCAGCATCCATGTACGCAGCAGTCGCTTTCCCATCGGCGTGACGGTTGCATCCATGCAGCGGAACAGGGTTACTCCGGCATCGGTTCCTGCGAAGAGCGGCTCGATCAGCTCCAGGTTGCGTACCGTGACCGCATCGAGTACCAGGCAATTCTGCCGCTCGTAGAAGCCGATGCGGTCGACATGATCAAGCGAACCGCGTTGCGTTGACCGGATGTAGTACAGGATCGCGCCCGCCGCCGCTGCTGCTGCCCGTTTCCCGGCCAACCCGAATCCCTCCAGCGAGAGCACGCCGAAATGATTCTCCAGGAGCGGAATGGCATGGTCCGGAGCAAAGATCCAATCGTCCAGAGGAGTTTCGGCCCAGCCCGAGCCAGAGACCCGAGGAACGGGCGCTGTACCCGTGGAGGGACGGGCGTCAGTGTGGGGACGGGTAACTCGCCCGTCCTGGACAGCAAAGCTACGCTCCAGCAAAGGTGCCGAAGACCCATACAGCATTTCTTTTGGCCGCAATTGTTCAAGTTCTTCTTGAATACGACGCCCGGCCGACTCGCCCCCGAACTCCGTCGCGCGAAACTCGCCGGTCGAAAGATCCAGCGCCGCAAAACCCACGTGATCCCCGACCGCTGCCACGGCCGCAAGAAAATTATTCTCTTCCGCGCTCAACGACGAATCTGCCGCCGTGCCCGGCGTCACCACGCGCGTCACTTCGCGCCGCACCAGGGTCTTCGCCAGGCGCGGGTCTTCTACCTGTTCGCAGACCGCGACCTTGAAGCCGCGCCGGATCAGCTTCGAGATGTAGCCCTCGGCCGCGTGGTAAGGCACGCCACACATGGGGATGTCCACGCCCTTTTCCTTATTGCGCGAGGTCAACGTGATCTGCAACTCGCGCGCCGCCAGCACTGCGTCGTCGAAGAAAAGCTCGTAGAAATCTCCCAGCCGGAAGAAGAGCAGAGCATGGGGATGCTCTTTCTTAATAGCGGCATACTGGCGCATCAGCGGCGTCGAGGGCTCAGACATAGGGACAATCTGTGATTGGTAATTTGTAATTCGTAATTTCGTATTTTGCAATTCTATGCTGCAACGGTCGTCCATTGCCGGCGAGTTGGATCGCGGAAAAGGTTCAAATTACAAATCACTAATTGCAAATTACAAATTCTTTTGTTCTCCTTACCTCATGGAACTTCGCAAAGATCCCATTACCCGTTCCTGGGTGATCACCGGTGACGATGTCATCGAGCCCACTCCGCGCTTCCAAGCCTGCCGGTTCTGCGGTCCGACCGCCGAGCCCGCCCAAGTCATCGCCAACCTGCCCGGCTTGGTCGGC
>Ga0181515_1056727_pt1 | contig 34933 bp, 45 predicted proteins | sample PEATcosm2014_Bin_11_FD_127748 | JGI IMG/M metagenome (GOLD analysis project Ga0181515, IMG submission 127748) | Metatranscriptome of peatland microbial communities from MTU Mesocosm Facility, Houghton, MI, USA - PEATcosm2014_Bin23_30_metaT... | ecosystem: Environmental > Terrestrial > Soil >... | reverse complement strand
TGTAGGAATAGATGAACGCGACCACCAGAAGGGCCGAAACGCGGCCCCGAGATTCTTATCCGGAAGTACATTCGCGCCCTGTCTGCGCCAGCGTGATTCGCCATGCTGAGCACTTGTCTCACGGTCTTAGATTCCCGAGGTGTGCGGAGGGCGGCCGGGGCCTCGCAATTACGTCGAGCGTTGATTGGTTCCGGGAAATACGTTCCGAAGGAAAACCGAGAATGTCGTAAAAATCGGAAAAACCGAGTTGTCGCGGAGACTGGGCTAATCTTGGTAGAAGAACGACTGTTTTCAATCGTAGTTAGGGCTAATTGCGGCCTTTCCAGGCATTGGACGATAACTCAAGCGTCCTACGCCGACATTCCTGACCAAGCCGCCAGTTGGTTCATCGATCCACCATACCGAGTGGCGGGGAGGGCCTACCGATTCCACGACATTAATTATCCGGCCCTCGGTGACTGGTGCATGAGCCGGAGGGGTCAGGTAATGGTCTGCGAAAACGCAGGAGCGGATTGGCTGCCGTTTCGGCCTTTTCGAACCATCAAGGGACTCGAAGGCAAGCGTGGGGGCAAGAAGTCAGAGGAGGTTATCTGGACGAATGGTGGGCAACTCAGCAGGGACACCGTGCGGACTGTGCTCACCCCGGATCGCTGTGGAGTGCTGCGAGAGGATGATTCGGCCCGAGACTCGTCAGTTCATCCAACAACATAGAAGCGGCCCTTCGCGGAGCGAGCTTTGTCCCGACCCTACTTCGGTGTGCTTGGAGCGTACACCAACAACAACTGACAAGCAAATCGGAGACTCGGCGTCAATCGGGGATATCCACAACCTCACCGCCCGCTGAAGTGCCATGCATCGGATATTTAGATTTTGCCGAGGCGGGACCGCTCGTAATCCTGAGCACGGCAGACGGCATCTAAAATAACGACCAATAAGATCGTGCAGCCTGTGCGGATGGGGCGTTAGCCAGCGTCCTTAGCCGCCGAACTAATGCCCGAGCCGGGCGATCCCTGACCGACGTTGGATGTGGATGCGATCATCCTAAATAAACTTCCTCGTCGGCAAATCGTAAAAGGTTTGGGGGGTGCGTTCTTGGTGATTTCAGGCCAAGGTACGCGCTCGTGTATTCAACTGAGTTCCACCGCAATTCGCTTCGCCCAAACCAACCGTCCAAGTCTGATTCCGGCGACAAAGCCGCCTGCGGGTCCCATTCAGACCGTACCTCTCCAGCGGTACCGACTGCCCGCTCCAATTCCAGACCAGCATCGCGATTGGGGCCTAGGCCGATTGATTACGAAGTGTTAACATCCGCCGAGTTAGCGCAACGGCTGAAAGTCAAGGAAAGCTGGGTTGTCGATCAGAGCAAGCGTTCACGCACCGCTGATCCCATTCCAGTATTCCGGCTCGGGAAGCATCGGCGTTATCGCTGGGGCTCCCCCGAGTTGAATGCTTGGCTTGAACGTCGTGCTGGCTACAACACACAACAACGCAGGGCTGGGTCCTCACCAAAAGGAGGAACCATGTGATGAGAACCCAGCAAGGAAGTCTGTTTAAGTCCCACGGCGCGTGGTATGTAAGGTATCGCGAGCATGGGAAGAAGAACCCGGTTGCCCATCGGTTAGCTAGTATGACGGAATACCCCAAGAAGAGCGAGGTCATCCCGTTAAAGAACGAGTTCATGGACAGGCTCAATCGGATCGGCTTCACATCAGAAGTCGGAGTCAGCATCGTTGATTTCGCGGACAACGTTTATTTCCCCGCGATTGAGAAGAGGCTGGCTATGAGCACGGTCAAAGGCTACAAGGATTCTTGGCGGTGTCACATTAGAGATCGCGTTAAGGGTCGGGTCAGGGACTTCAGAACCGCAGACGGTGAAAACCTTATGTGCGAGATCGAAGCCGCGAACAAGTCGCTCACTGGCGACTTGGCGCACGGGACGTACAAACACATTAAGGTGACGCTGTCTGCGATGTTCACGTTTGCCAAACGTAAGGGTATCTATGACGGCGTGAATCCGATGACTGGAGTCACGATCCCCGAGGGTAAAAGGCACGGGCGGAAGCGCCTTGCCTACACTCTTGAGGAGGCGGAAAAGCACCTTGAGCTTTTCTCCGGTACGAAGCCCATCGTCATCCCCACCGAGGATGGCGCGTACACTCCCGAAATTGCTCAGACTGTCGTCCGGGCGGCTATCGGAGTGGCGGCATTCGCTGGTTTGCGTCAAGGCGAGATTCGGGGGCAATGGTGGGAAGATGACGACGGGGATATTCTCAATATCCGGCGCTCGGTGTGGAGGACTCACATAAAAGATGAGACCAAAACCCACGAGGATGATGAAGACCCCGGCGTCGTTCCGATCATCAAGCCTCTGAGGCTCTTGCTTGATGCGATCAAGCCAGAGAACGCTTCTGGCTGGATGTTCCCAAATACGATTCGCGGGGCGTTAGATTTGGACAACCTCGCTGACCGCGTGATCAAACCCGTTTTCAAGGCAAATGGGCTGAAGTGGAAGGGCTGGCACGCATATCGTCGCGGTCTAGCCACGAACCTTCACGAACTCGGAGTGCCGGACAAAGTGATCCAAGCGATTTTGCGGCACGAAGATGTCAGCACGACGCAGAGAAGCTACATCAAAACGGTGCCCCAAGTTGTGACCGACGCCATGAATCAGTTGGAGGCAAGAATAGCTCGTGCAGCAGTTGTGCAGCAGGTCGCGGTGAACTGATCGCAAGTGTTTGAAAAGATGGAGCCGACGATCGGACTTGAACCGATGACCTGCCGATTACGAATCGGCTGCTCTACCAACTGAGCTACGTCGGCTTCTGGTTTGCTTTGTTTAGTTTACCAAATCGCCTGGCGATTTCCGCAGCATTCCCGAACACAACTTCAAAGCCTCTGCGATAGCCGAGACCGAGGAAGGTGAGCATGTGCGTTATCCGTGTGCACTATCTTCTAAGGATGACCAGTCCGTCGTCTTGGATCGGGAGCCTGAGCAGGACAAGAGCCTCGACCCCTCCCCGGTCGCCGAATCCCCTGCCCGCTCTGCGGCTGGTCGCCCCACAAGGACGACTGTTGGTCTGGTAGCTGCGGTCACCTCTGGAACACATTCGATACGGGAGGAGTGTGCCCGCAGTGCCTCCACCATTGGACTCAGACGCGTTGCCTTTCGTGCAAGCGGTGGTCGCCGCATTCGGATTGGCACACGCAGCGACAGAATACGATCTGGCCTGCCACGAATAGTGTTGTCCGCGTCATGCACGCTCATCGAGACATCACTTCTGCGAAATCCCCCGCCGAGTGACGAGATAAACCGCAAAGCTATCCAACCAATGCCCGCCTTCATAATGCTTGCCCGTCACCGCCGCCAGTCCAGCACGTCTGTGCTCCTCGGCAGCCGTCCTGATCATCGGCAGGCGCTTGTCACCCTTAAGCAGGCCCGCGGCGATGCCTTCCAGCATCCATGCTCGACTCAGGTTGAGCCCATCCAGATGCGCCAATTTAGGATCGCTGGGATCGGGCGAGACCACGGGTTGCAACCACGCAGCCTTCCCCGCCCGAGAAATCTGCGGCAGAAATGCTTGGAGCCAGCGGGCAAACTCCAGACCGGGCAGCACGCGCCGCATCAGGTCAGCTTCACCTAGACATGGTGAAAGAAAGTCCTCGCCCGAAGGCTCATATGCCAACGGGCAGTCCTTGTCCCCGAAGTAGAACTGCCGGGCTTTCGATACCAATAGGTCCGCAAACTTCGTATCGCTCACGGCGCGTGCATAATCCAGCATCAGACCGAGAGCAAAGGCGGTTTGGTTATGCTCGCCGATCCGCACCGGATATGAAAGTTTGGGGAGCCAGGCATTCAGGCGTAGAAGCGCAGCCTCTTCCAGCGGACGCAAGTTCGCCGCCATAGCGTGTGCATCTGGATCGTCCCACTCTCGTAGCTCCGCAGCCAGTTGAAGCAGCCATGCCAGCCCATAGGGACGCTCGAAGCTGGCGCGTCCCTCAGTGCGCAAGTAGACCGCTTCCTGCGCGATTTTATCTGCGGTCAGGCTTTGGCGCAGCGCCTCGCGTGCAGACGGCGCGAAGGAAGCGTCGGGGAACGTTCGGACCAGCCGCACCAGCAGCCAATGTCCGTGCACCGACGAGTGCCAGTCGTAGCAGCCGTAGAACGCGGGCGTCAGTTTTCGCGGCGCTGCCACATCCGCATCGCTGTTCAGGCTATGGCTGATTTTGTTCGGATATTCCTGGTGGACGCACGCCAGCGCAAGCTTCGCAAACCGCTCAGCAGCGGCGATGTCAAAGCTTGGGGGCATGGTGGTCGTCTCGGAACTCGCAATGTTCGCAGAAAATAGCAGGAAGGCGCAAAGTGTGCTCTTCATCGCGCTGCAACTTTAAATGAAATTCCGGCGGGATTGAAGCCGTTGAGCGGACGAGTCTACCGCAGAAGTAAATTCGAGATCGCCTGTTAGTGGCCGTCCGGCGCTTTCGGCTTCTCCAAGGCGATCTCCCGTTTGGCTTCGCATTCGGTTGACGGATCGAACGCCCCGATACCCGTGAATTCATCCTTCGAAGCGTGGAATTCAAGTGGAGGCCGCTGCACACGAGCGGGAAGTCCGGCGAACTTCACCTTCCCATCCGAATTGGTTCCAGCTTCGAGATCGAGCCTCCGCATTCCACCAAAACCATACTTGACATGAACCTTGACCGTGGCCGCGTAAACAGGTTTGCCGTCCGCGCCTCTAACCGTAAGTTCGAGAGAACAGGGACCGGCGCCGCCTTGAATGACGGGAACTGTTTCTGGTGGCGCTGGCGATTGAGCCCGAGAAAGCAGAGGGACTGCTGCGACGACGATGGAGCACAGAGCACGAAGCATCCTGTTCATATCCTCACAATTATACTAGCGCGGCCGAAGCACTTTTGTGCCGCGTGTCTGTTCCCTGCCCTGGTGCGATCTCATGATTTGTTCCGACAGACACCGCACTCTCCTGACAGGCTGCTGAAACTCCGGTTCGTATCAGGGTATCGCACATCATCGTTGCCATAGGATTCGAGCATCTTCCAGTGGGACAGCAACGCCGTCGCAGTGCGGCATCACCCGCGCCGTGTAGTCTCTCGCTGGACGCACAGCCGGCACCGTCGCGTGGTAGACGCAGCGGCGGACTGCGTCAGGAACCGGTGGCGCGCACTTCATTTCCACCCGCACGAGATTGTCGCGGTTGGCGCCGTCCGCATAAAGCTCAACTCGCACCGCATTCGGGTCAACGTCATTCAGAAAGATTTCGACTTCAAAGACGTGGTGGTCCGCGTTGGTTTCGACCCGCAAGTCTCCGAAGCGCACCGACTCCCACTTCCCATCCACTGCATGCTGCCAATCGACCATTTGTCTGCCCACCGCGCCTTTGTTCGCCGCGCGCTCACGGTAGGCGGCTGCAGCCGGGAGGTAACATTGTTCAGTGTATTCGCGCACCGCGCGGTCCGCGGAGAAGCGCGGCGTCAACCGCGCCATGCTCTCCCGCATCCGTTTAACCCATGCCGTCGGAACGCCGCTCTCGTCCCGGGTATAAAACTCCGGGACCACCTCCCGCTCCAGCAGGTCGTAGAGCGCGCCGGCTTCGGCCGCGTCCCAGGCCGGATCGTGGTCATGCTCCTGGCCGTCTCCCAATGCCCACCCCACTTCAGGCGTGTAGGCTTCCGCCCACCAGCCGTCCAATTCCGAGAGATTGATGCCGCCATTAACCAGCACCTTCATGCCGCTCGTCCCGCAGGCCTCCCATGGCCGGCGTGGCGTGTTGATCCAGACATCCACGCCCTGCACCAGGTGTTCCGTTAGCAGCATGTCGTAGTCGCTCAGAAAAACGATGTGGGGCCGGGTCTCGGGCTGGCGGATGAAACTGATCCACTGCTGAATCAGCGCTTTTCCCGCTTCGTCCTCCGGATGCGCCTTGCCCGCGATGATGAGTTGCACCGGGCGCTGAGAATTCGTCAACAGACGAAGCAGCCGCTGCCGGTCGTGCAGCAGCAAGTTCGGTCTCTTGTAGGTCGCGAAGCGTCGCGCAAAACCCAGCGTCAACGCATTGGGATCGAATAAATGTTTCGCTTCGTCAATATCCTCGGCCGACGCGCCGGAGGCTTCCAGTTGCCGGGACAGACGCGTGCGGGCGTATTCCACAAGAGACTTGCGGGCGGCGGTGCGCAATTTCCAGAGCGCGGCGTCGGAGACGCTGCGGATGTCCTGCTCCAGGTTTCCCGTCGTCGTCCCCAGCCAACGCCCCTTGCCACAGGCTCCCGTCCACAAATCGTCGGCCGGAGCCGAGTCCCAGGTCGGCATATGGACTCCGTTGGTCACGTGTCCGACGGGCACTTCGTCCGCCGGCCAGCGCGGGAAGAGAGGCTCAAAGAGCTGCCGGCTGACTTCCCCATGCAAACGGCTTACGCCATTCACCGCCCCGCTCCCCCGGATTGCGAGATAGGCCATGTTGAAACTCTCCGATGAGTCGTTCGGATTCTGGCGGCCTAAGGCCAGCAAATCGCGTGGACTTATGCCGAGCTTCTGCTCCGCATAACGAGCAAGGTAGGGTTCGATGAGGGCGGGAGCGAAACGGTCAAAGCCCGCAGCCACTGCCGTGTGCGTGGTGAAGAGGTTCCCCGCTCGCGTCGCGGCCAGCGCGACTTCGAAGGGTTGTCCGGTTTCTTCCATGAAATCTCGTGCCCGCTCCAACACGGCAAAGGCCGCATGCCCTTCATTCAAGTGACAGACTTCCGGCTTGATGCCCAGCGCGCTCAGGAACCGCCATCCGCCGATCCCGAGCGCCACTTCTTGCTTGAGCCGCAATTCCGGCCCGCCGCCATAAAGCTCGCTGGTGATCCCTCGATGAACGGGAAAATTCACCGCGTCGTTGCTGTCCAGCAGGTAAAGCTTCACTCGACCGACCTGCACCTGCCAGGCGCGCAGCCAGACCGAGTACCCAGGCAGCGCGATCTCCATCCGCAGCCACTCGCCGTTCGCCTGGCGCACCGGCGTGATCGGCAACTGTCCGGGATCGTTGTACGGGTAAAGCGCCTGTTGCGCGCCGTCTTTATCGATCTCCTGGCGAAAATAGCCTTGTTGATAGAGCAGCCCCACCCCGATCACAGGCACGCCCAAATCGCTGGCCGCTTTGAGTTGATCGCCGGCCACGTTGCCAAGTCCTCCCGAATAAATCGGGAGCGCTTCGCTCAACATGAATTCCATGCTGAAATACGCGACGCAGGTCAAGGGCGCATGGGGATGCTTTTGCTGAAACCATGCGGGCGTCTCCATCGCCTGGTGCTTGGCGCGCAGCAGGTCGTCAATGTTCTTATGAAAGGCAGGATCGGCGAGCACGCGCTCGATCCGATCGCGCGAGACCGTCTGCAGAACGACCCAGGGATTCTGAGTGAGTTCCCAGAGCGCGGGATCAAGCGTGCGCCACACTTCGTCAGTACCATGGTTCCACGACCAGCGCATGTCCAGGGCAAGCTCCGCTAGGGAATCGACCCCCTCAATTTCGGTGGGTAGAAGGCTGTAGTTAGGGTGGTTGACGTGGCTCTGGTCGTTCATGATTTCTCCCTAGGACCCGACGCCGCCAGCGCATCGCTGACAATCGTCTGGGCTTCCTCCAGGATGCGGCGCAGATGGTCCGCTCCCCGGAAGCTCTCCGCATAAATCTTATAGATGTCCTCGGTCCCAGATGGACGCGCCGCGAACCATCCGCTTTCCGCCGCCACCTTCAACCCGCCGATGGGCGCGTCGTTGCCCGGGGCGCGGGTGAGGATGGTCTGGATTTTCTCCCCTGCCAGTTCGGTGATCTTAACCTGCTGGGGTGAGAGTTTCGCCAGCAGCTCCTTTTGTGCCGGAGTCGCGGGCGCCTCAACGCGGTCGTAAACCGGCTCGCCGAATTCGCGGGTGAGTTCGCGGTAGATTTCGCCGGGGTCGCGGCCCATCCGCGCTGTGATCTCCGCCGCCAGCAAAGCCGGGATCATCCCATTTTTGTCCGTCGTCCACACCGTGCCATCCAGACGGACGAACGATGCCCCCGCGCTCTCTTCGCCACCGAAGCCCAGCGAACCGTCGAGCAAGCCATCCACGAACCACTTAAAACCCACCGGCACTTCGTAGAGCTTGCGGCCAAGCTTCGCAGCGACGCGATCGATCATCTGGCTGCTCACCACCGTCTTGCCGATCGCCGCTTCCTTGCTCCACTTCGGCCGGTGTTGAAAGAGGTAGAAGATGGCGACGGAAAGGTAATGATTGGGCGGCAGCAATCCCGCGCTTCGGGTGACGATTCCGTGCCGGTCATGGTCGGTATCGCAGGCGAAGGCAATCTGGAAGCGGTCCTTCAGGCCGATCAGCCTCTGCATCGCATAGGGCGACGATGGATCCATGCGGATCTGGCCATCCCAATCCACAGTCATAAAACGGAAGGTCGGATCGACGGCATCGTTCACGACCGTGAGGTTCAACCCGTAGCGCTCGGCAATCGGTCCCCAGTAGTGGACCCCGGCGCCCCCCAACGGATCGACTCCCATGCCGATCTTCGCGCCGCGAATGGTGTCCATGTCGAGAACGTTGCCGAGGTCGGCAATGTAAGCGTTGAGATAGTCGTGTCGGTGCGTCGTCGAGGCGCGAAGAGCTTTCTCGGAAGAAATTCTTTTCAAACCCAACAAGCCATTTTCGAGAAACTCGTTTGCCTTAGCCTCGATCCACGCGGTAACGGAGGCTTCAGCCGGTCCGCCGTTCGGAGGATTGTATTTGAACCCGCCGTCCTGCGGCGGATTGTGCGACGGCGTGATGACGATGCCGTCGGCGAGTCCCGTCTTGCGTCCGCGGTTGTAAGTGAGAATCGCGTGGGAAATGGCAGGTGTCGGAGTGTATTCATCGCCCTCCGCCAACATGACTTCCACTCCGTTGGCTGCCAGCACCTCCAGCGCGCTGGCCAGCGCCGGCTCCGATAGAGCATGCGTGTCCATGCCGAGAAAAAGCGGGCCCTCGATCTTCTTCCACTCCCGGTACAGGCAAATCGCCTGGCTGATGGCAAGGATATGCCATTCATTGAAAGCCTTCTTGAATGCGGAACCACGATGCCCAGAGGTTCCGAAGGCAACTCTTTGTTCTGCCACGGAAGGGTCAGGCACCTCTGTATAGTAGGCCGTGATGAGCCGGGGTACATTCACCAGCATCGATGCTTCGGCCGGCTTTCCTGCGGATGGGCTTATGTTCATGGTTCCCCTCGTCAAATTCCGTAGTGACGTTTCCAGGTTACGATCTACGATGCCAGTCGCGGGTACAATCGCGCGTCAATAAAGACGCTTGAAACCTTGCTGGATTCAACACTTAAGAGGTTGGTAGCGCTACCGGGAAAGATATTCAAGGGCTATTTGTTTTCTCAGTTTCAATGCGAAAACACCTTGCTCTTCAACAGCTTGCACGATACCACGATTTTCGTTTTGTCATCAACAGCGAGAGATTTTGAGGGTCATTTTCGGCAAAAAAGACTACAAAAGACTACAAACTGTGTACGTGCCTTCTTTCAATTTGAGAATCGCAAGCCCTCAGCCCACCCGGCCGCAACACCGCTTCGTACTGGGGGATGTGGCCCGTCACTGACACGCTAAGGGAGAGACGATTTTCATCCCCGCCCCATCCTCGCCGGCAGCAACCTCAAAAGCACATTAGCGATCACCAAAGGCTGGTGCTCTCCCGCACTCCCCGCCAATGTGTATGACCGCTCAAAGCCGTTCGGGCCCAGGATCTTCATCTCCCAATCGTCGTTTTCGCGAGAGCCGACAATCGACACCCGCCAATCTCCCGGCCGGTCGCTCAAAGCGTGTTCCACGAGTGCCCGGACTTCGGCGCTGACGCCAGGGTCGCCTGTGTTGTGCAGTTCGAGGGTGACGGCCATGGGACTCTATTGTACTGACCGTTGGGAATGGTTTGGCAACGGTCGCCACGCCAATGTTTTTGCTTAACCTCGATCGACGAGGAGACATCGAGCACCCTCCGATTACCATTACAGCCCATCCAAATGCGACATCGCTCGTGTGCCTTCTCGAAACTCGCATTGTGGCTTGCGTAGCCACCCTTCCGGTTCATACCTAGCCATGTGGCGGATGCGCCTTTCGTCGCTATTCCCGATCCTGTTCATAGTTCAGGAAAGGGGTTTTGCCAAACATGTCCAATTCAATCTCGGAAACAATTTCAAACGAATTTGCGGCTGCGGCGGAGAGGGTTGGAGGCAGCGTGGTTGCCGTCCATGCCCGACGCTGGATGCCGACCAGCGGCATCGAATGGAAGAAGGGAGTGATTGTAACGGTTCATCACGGCGTGCAGCGGGACGAAGACATTAAGGTGCTGCTCCCTGGAGGTCGTGCGGTTTCTGCGACACTGGCTGGACGGGATCCCAGCACCGACATAGCCGTCCTAAGGATCGAGGATGGTTCTTCCGGAGCGCCCCAACTGGGCGACTCTACAAGCCTAAGGCTCGGCCATCTTGTTCTCGCGCTCGGCCGCACTCGGCGTGGGGATCTAGTGGCAAGCAGCGGGATTATCGGCGGTATCAGCGGCGAGTGGAGGAGCCGGCACGGGGGACAGATCGATCAGCACATCCGGCTCGACCTCGCCTTGTATCCGGGATTTTCCGGCGGACCGCTGCTCAATGCCAGAGGCGAGGTTGTCGGCATCAATACGCGAGGCTTCGGTCATGGACGAGCCGTGACGGTACCAGTGGCGACGGTCAACCGCGTTGTCGAAGAACTGCTCGAAAAAGGACACATTGCTCGGCCCTATTTGGGCATTGCGATACAGCCGGTGGAAGTGCCAGAAAATATGCGCTTGAAGTTGCCTGCGGAAACGCGTGCCGGACTGCTTGTCATGCGCGCTGAAAACGGTGGGCCTGCGGAGAAGGCGGGAGTGTTGCTGGGAGACGTGCTGTTCGAATTGGGCGGAAAGACAGTCGAACACGTGGATGCGATCCAGGACTCGCTTGCCACTGCAAAGGTCGGTGATGTTTTGCGGATCAGGGTAATTCGTGCCGGCGAGATCAAAACGGTTTCCATCACTCTGGGCGAAAGAGCGCGATAAAGAATGTCGAAACGAGGCGGTGCAGGCGGGATCCGCATAGCCGTGGCGGCGACCTCCGCCGTTCGTCGCGCCGGGCTCGAGAGTATCATCCGTAGCCACGCTGACTTCGACCTGGCGGGAAGTTTTGGCGCCGTGGCGAGCCTCGTGTCATTTGCCCGCAACGCTGAACTAGATGTGATGGTCATCGATTCCAATTCCATCGGCGATTTATTGCATGAGCTGACATCGGACGTCGAGATTGTTGTTCTCACGGATGTCAGCGATGCTCGCTCGATCTCGCGCTTATTGCGGAACGGCGTCCGTGCGATTCTGTCCAGAGAGAGCGACCCTGAGGACGTTCTGTCGGCCATTTATGCCGCCTATGATGGACTGGTGTTGCTGAGCAGGCCCGCTGCAGAGAGTTTGACCGCGGTCTATGGCGATCAGCCGCTGGAGGATGAGGCCGGATTGTCCGAAGAGATCACCCCGCGCGAAACCGATGTGCTCAGAATGCTAGCGGAGGGACTCGTCAATAAAGATATCGCGGTGCGACTCGGTATCTCCGAGCACACAGTCAAGTTCCACATCAGCTCGATTCTAGACAAGCTGGGGGCTGCCACCCGAACCGAAGCGGTCACACTGGGAATCCGCCGTGGGATAATTCCGATCTGAACTCCTGGTGGGCTGTAAGCCCCCAGATCCAAAACCAGCGTGGAAGCCCCCGTCCTGACCGCGACCAGCAAAGTGGGGCAGCAGACGGGCCAGGAAGGCCCGAACCCCTTGCGGGGATTTTGGGACACCTCGCTGCGTCGGTTTCGCGCCTTATCAGCTGCCACTTGTGCAGTGTGGAGACCGTCGGCGGACACGGATAACGAAGACTAGACCGTTTCAACCTCGAGAAAGCAGGAACCGGAAGAGGACGGGACGCTGAAGATAGCGGCAACGGTGGACCAGCGCTCCGGCCGCCAGGAAAGTTGGTACGTGCTCCTTTTCAACGAAAACCGAAGTTGGGTTCAGCGCGAAGAATCCCTGCTCTGCGACCGCAATCCATGCGCGGGGCGAGTAATGCAACGACGGCACGCCCGATGTGGTAACGACCACAACCGCCAGCAGGGCGGTGCCGATCCAAAACACAAAAGCTGTCACCATCAGCGGGGAATGTCGCCTCATCAGATGCTTGGAAATCAGAATCCATGCCACGGATGCAAGCGTGCCAAGCACAACCAACAGGTCGCCACGTATGCTCGCCTGCGCCACGCTGGAACCTGTCTCGCTGGACAGCGCGATCAATGCAGCACCAATCGTCGAGGCGGTGAGCGCCAGCCATCCCCCGACGTGCAATCGTTCCCCTGAGAACATCACGGCGGCTACCGCGAGGAGGATGGGGAGTGTGCCGACCATCAAAGAGGCATGAGAGACAGTGGTGAGGGAGAGTCCTTTGAACGTCACCAGATATGACACGGGCACTCCGAGCAGCGAGGCGGCGAAAACCCAGCCCCACTCGCTCCCGGCAAAACGAGGACGATCAAAGAAGATGAATGGCAGCAGTCCAGCGCACGCGAACGCGAAACGGAACAAGACCAGAGTGCCGACTGGCATCTCACGCAGCGCGATCTTGCCGAAAAAGAATCCTGTTCCCCAAAGGCATCCAGCCGTTGCAAGGGCAACCATGGGAAGGATATGAACGTCCCGCTTGAGCATTGTTCTAGATTGTAAGGTAGGGGCGCGGTGGACAAGTCAAATGGATGCTAAGGCTGCTTCTTTTTCAGCCGCCACACGATAGCTAGCGGGTCTCGGCCTTTGCCGGGGGTGATGAGTCCCCTCTGTTCCAGCGCCTTGATGGTGTTGCGATTCGCGGACAGAGGGCGTATTCCTTCGTCGTCTTTCAACCGCCGCAGGACTGGGTTGCCGCCGAGCGAATCAGTTTCAAGCTGGTATCCGTCTTGGATGTGCGACAGCAGGTCTTGTTCGACTTCAGTGAGTTTGGGCGGGAGACTAGCAGCTTTCTTCTTCGCCATTCTTCACGTCCATTCGCGGTAAAATTTAGCTCTCGATTTCGCCTAACCCGAATGTCGCCGACTCGGTTCGACAGCAGACCCCATACCGCTGCCAAAGCTGGAACCAAGGGCTATGCGCGAGCATTTCGTCGTGCCTGCGATTGGCAGCAGAGATGTCGCTTGCGCTGAGCGGCCTAATATCGGGCGCTTCAAACATTTCCTCTAACTGTTCGATGTCGTCAATGGTGCGTTCAACGTCCATTCCGTCTCAATCATCCAGCGGAAGCGGGGAGCGGTCAAATGCTCAGGGCGTCCTCGTAACGCCTCGCTTCGTGACCAGATAAACTGCGAAGCTGCCCAGCCAATGACCGCCCTCGTAATGGTCGCCTGTCACCGCCGCCAACCCAGCCCGCCGATGCGCCTCGGCCGTTGCCATGATCGACGACAGCCGCTTGTCGCCCTTCGGCAACCCAGCAGCGATTCCCTCCAGCATCCATGCTCGGCTGAGATTGAGTCCGTCTAAGTGCGCGAGCTTCGGATCGCTTGGATCGGGTGACACAACGGGCCGCAACCATTTATCGTCGCCCGACGTGGAAATTTGGGGCAGGAAGGTTCGGAGCCAGCGCGCAAACTCTTGGCTAGGCAGCACCCGGCGCATCACGTCTGCTTCGCCGACGCACGGTGATAGGAAATCCTCGCCCGAAGGCTCATACGCCAGAGGACAGTCCTTGTCACCGAGGTAAAACTGATTGGCTTTGGAAACGACTAATTCGGCGAGTTTCTCGTCGCCATTGCCGTGCGCATAGTCGAGCATCAGCCCGAGCGCGAAAGCGGTCTGGTCGTGTTCGCCGATCCGCACAGGATGGGAGAGCTTCGGCAGCCAGTTGTCCAGCCGTTCCAGTACGACCGTCTCAAGCGGACGCAGATTAGCCGCCATCTCTTTAGCTTCCGGTTCGTCCCACTCGCGTAATTCCGCAGCCAGTTGAAGGAGCCACGCCAGCCCATACGGGCGCTCAAAACTGGCGCGTCCCTCTCCTCGGAGATATGCAGCCTCCTGCGCGATGTTTTCTGCGGTGAGACTTTGCCGCAGTGCTTCGCGAGCAGCCGGGACAAACAGGGCGTCCGGAAATGTCCTGACCAGACGAACGAGAAGCCAATGCCCGTGTACGGAAGAATGCCAGTCGTAGCAGCCGTAAAACGCTGGAGTCAATTTCCGTGGCGGGGCGGCATCTGCATCGCTATTCAACGTGTGGCTGATGTGATTTGGGTATTCCTTGTGAACGCACGCCAGCGCAAGGTTGGCGAACCGTTCAGCAGCGGTAATGTCAAAGCTTGGGGGCATAGCGGTTGTTTCGGAACTCGCAATGTTCGCAGAAAGGAGCAGAAGAGCGGCGCAAAATGTGGACTTCATGGCGCTGTCACTTTAAATGAAATTTCAGCGGGATTGAAGCACCCTTCAGTGGCCGTCCGGCGCTTTCGGCTTCTCCAGTGTGATGTCATGCTTGCCTTGGCACTCGGTCGACGGATCGAACGCCGCGATACCCATGAACTCATCCTTCGAAGCGTGAAACTCAAGTGGAGGTCGTTGTACTCGGTCTGGAAGTCCGGCGAACTTCACCTTCCCATCGGAGTTGGTTCCGGCTTCAAGGTCGAGCCTCCGCATTCCACCAAAACCATACTTGACATGAACCTTGACTGTGGCCGCGTAAACGGGCTTGCCGTCCGCGCCCCTAACTGTAAGTTCGAGGGAACAGGGACCAGCGCCACCTTGAATGACGGGAACTACTTCGTTGTGCGATTGCGCTTCAGAAAGCAGAGGGAGTGCTGCGACGGCGATCGAGCATAGAGCACCGAGCATTCTCTTCATATCCTCATAATAATACGAGCATGGCCAAAGCTGGGCGGACTGTCTCTGAGTGAGTCCGTCTGCTCCTTTAGAAGCGGGCGCGTTCGTATTGTTTGGGCCATGCGATTTGCTGCTTGAGGACATGGGCGGCGCGAAGCGGCCAGTAGGGATCGCGGAGGAGTTCGCGAGCCAGCAATACTATGTCAGCCTGCCCGGTGGCGATAATGTGCTGTGCCTGTTCGGGCGCGGTAATCATGCCCACGGCTCCGGTTAGGATTCCCGCCTCTCGGCGGATGCGCTCGGCAAAGGGAGTTTGATAGCCGGGCCCGAGAGGAATCGTTGCCTTGGGAACGATGCCTCCCGAGGATGAGTCGATGAGATCGACGCCGAGCGGCTTGACCTGCCGAGCGAGGGCGATGGAATCCTCGATAGTCCACCCGCCCTCGGTCCAGTCCGAGGCGGAGATGCGGAGCCACAACGGGAGACGTTCGGGCCAAACTTTGCGGACGGCATCGATGATCTCGCGCAGGATGCGGGTGCGGTTCTCAAAGCTGCCACCGTACTGGTCGGTGCGGGTGTTGACCAGTGGCGAGAGGAACTGGTGAACGAGGTAGCCGTGGGCTCCGTGGATTTCGACGAGTTCAAAGCCAGCTTCGAGGGCGCGGCGAGCGCCCTCGGCGAAAGCATGGGTGACGCGAGCGATGCCTTCGGGAGTGAGAGCATCGGGCTCAATGGATTCCGGCGTGAAGCCCTTTGCGGTCGAGGAATAGATGGGACGCCAGCCGCCTTCGGCGGTGGGAACTGGAGCGCCGTGATTGCGCCACGGGACGCCGGTGGAGGCTTTGAACCCAGCGTGGGCGAGTTGAGTTGCGGCTACGGCACCGTGCTGGCGGAGGAAGCGCACTATACGTCCGAGGTTCTCGACGTGCGCGTCCTTCCAGATGCCGAGGTCGGACGGACTGATGCGGCCCTCGGGGACGACGGCGGTAGCTTCGGTGAGGACGGTGCCTGCGCCGCCAAGGGCGCGAGTCCCGAGGTGGACGAGATGCCAGTCATTGGCAAAGCCGTCTTCGCTGGAATACTCGCACATGGGAGAAACGGCAATGCGGTTGCGAAAAGAAATATCGCGGATTTGGAATGAATCGAACAGGTTCATGACGTATGGATGGTAACAGGATGCAAAGAGGTGGGAAGGTGTGCGTTCAACTTCTGACGGCCCAGTCTACGCTGAACGATTGCTAACCCGCGAAAGCGGTGGCTGTCAGGAATGCAGCATGGGACTAGCTCATGTACCAGCCACCATTGACCGAAATCGTTTGTCCGGTCATGTAGTCATTCATCGCCAGCATCACCGCCACCGAGGCGATGTCGTCTGTCGAGCCGAAGTGCCCCATCGGAATGAGAGCAGGACTTGCGTTAGGATTGCTGGTCACCATGTCCGTCTCGATCAACGCGGGAGCAATGGCGTTCACCGTAATCCCGTCCTTAACGAAAGCTGAGGCACAGGAGTGAGTGAGCCCTATGATGCCTGCCTTGGACGCAGCGTAGTGTGCTCCCACGGCCCCCCCTGTCTGTGCGGCAACTGACGACAGATTGATGATCCGTCCCCATCTTCTTTGCCGCATCCCGCCAACTACAGCCTGCGTCACCAAGAACACCGACTTGAGATTGACCGTGAGCACCTCGTCCCACTCCGCTTCTGTAATCTCCTCCAGTTTGCGCGGATGAGCGATTCCTGCATTGTTGACGAGGATGCCGATGCCGCCAAGGTGTGCCTCAACCTCTGCGGCCATGCGCCTCACGTCGGCGGCGACTGCCACATCGGCTTGAATCGCGATTGCCTTCCTCCCCTTCCCGTTGATTTCGGCACAAACTGAATTCGCAGCGTCGGCACGCTCACGGTAGTTCACAGCGACATCGGCACCAGAGCCAGCCAACGCGATAGCAACTGCGGCTCCTATTCCTCGACTGCCGCCAGTCACAAGAGCAACTCGATCCCTGAGGTCTTTCATGGCGTCATTGTATGCGCGAGATAACCGAACATCGTCCCTCGGGCGACTATTTGCTCTACCAAAGCTCCATCTTGAACGAATGGTTCGAGCGCGGCGGCTATCTCGGCCTCAAATCTCGCTTGTCCTTCGGCGACCACTTCAGGCGACGTATTGGACCTAGAGAGTGCTCGTCCAATTAGGTCGTCAATCGTCACCTGACGGCGTTCAGTAACCGATGCTTCGCCGAGTGCCGTGAAGCGCGAGCCCGCAAACCATTCGCTCGGATCAATCCGATAGCGTTTCTCTTCTGGTCCGGAGGCCCAAGCACTGCGCACTTTCCGATAGGGTTTCACCCAAGGGGTTTCCGGCGTCTCAACACTTGAGGCTCGGCAAATCAGAATGCGACCGGAGTTGGGGGTCAGAATCCCCCCTAGCACCGCCATCGTCGGAGTGCGTTCCAGCCAATGAAGGGCGCGGCCAATGGTGATGACATCGTAGGTTTGAGTGGTTGGGAATTCCTCTATGCGACCCTCGATCAGGGAGAGCGCAACCCCTGCTTCCGCCGCCGCATCCTTCGCCGCCGTGATCATTCCGGGTTCGGGATCAAGTCCGGTGCAGCTTCCGACAAAGGGTGCGAAACCTATGGCAAGCAGGCCGGGACCGCAACCAACATCGAGTAGGGTTTCATCGCCGCGCATGCCGATCTGCTCCGCAACTTTCTCGAAAAACTTTGGCGGATACGGCTCCCGGTAGCGGGCATAGAATTCGACCGTTGACGCGAAGGGACCCATTCGTTCTAGTTTTGCAGGTGACGCCGGGAACTTCAAGAAGTGTCAGACGCGGCGAAACACAGGGACGGGACGTGCTGGGGAAATCGGATGCTTTTTGGGGATGCCGCTTATTGAATACGGCAAAACAATCGGAAAACTCCACATTTGTTCTTCCCGAGTGACGGGGATTGACGGACGATCTCGTTCTATAAAGTGAGGCGATCCTTAGGTTAGCCCAGCAGTGCCGCCACTTGGTACGCTAGGAGCTATCCATGAAGTTAGGGGTAGAGCCCCAGTTGTAATTGAGCAGACTCGGGGGAGGGCTGTTCAAACGATGCGCCCCATGACTTGATGAGTCCGGGGCGCTTTTTTTTGCCGCCGACTATTTGCCGAGCGATTCAAGCTCAGCTTTATGCCTAATCGCATGGCAACCCGACCGTTCCTCGCTTCCGGTTCTCGCGGAACTATTCGTCGAAGCCGAAAACTGTGCGAGGAGATTCTGGAGCGCCGCAGAGCGTTCTTGTCACAGAAGGTCCCGGTTACCGGTTCATCCTTGATGGATCAGCCTGAATTCGCGGAATCGACGGAATCGTTGTTCTCTTAGGCGAGATGAACCTTGGCGAAGAGCCAGCCCTTTGGCACCGCTTGTAGGACTAGGCCGTTCTCTGGCACGTCAAACTCAGCGCCGCAACGTCCGCACACAAAGGCCCACGCCAGAAGGGGGTCGGGTCTAACGACGCATGTGGCACGAAAGGCAATCACCAATGCACCGCAATCGGGCATCGGGCAAATAGCCCCCGCCGCCACCTCATCATCGGGTTCCGTCCCATTCATGCAGCACGGTATCCGTCCTTCAACCGTGCAGGATTGCCGATTCGCTCTGTCGGGCAAGGGCTGACGGTGCGGAGCAATTGCCCTTGTTTTCCATCCGCCGAGGCACGTGCGACACCATCCGAGACACCAAGCATTGCTTCTGGGAACGGAACGGTCTCTACTCTTGCATCCTCTCTCAGACGCAGGGTCATCGCGGATGAGCACCGAGGACAAAGCCAGAAGTACTCCGTTTGGCTGGACGTGGACGGGCGGTCCACCGGATCGGTCTCCAGTCGAAACAGCCTCCCTTCGGCGAGGCGAAGAAACGGAACGGAACAGCAGGGATTACTACACTTAGCAAGCATCGCTATTCTCCTTCCTCTTTAGGCCGCCACCAGTTGCTCCAGCGCTGGCTTGTTGTGGACGATCAAGTCAGAGCCCTTTATTTCGATGATGTGCTTTTTCCGCAACTCCGACAGGATGCGCGTTATCGTTTCCCGGCTAGTGCCCATAAGCTGAGCAATCTCCTCATGGGTGAGCGATAGCTTTGTGCAGATGACCCCATTGGTGACTTGTCCCCCCGCTGACCACTCCAAGAAAAACTTGGCGAGTCTTTCCGAAATCGAATGGGACAATCCGACAGACCGAACGCCATCGCATACGTATTGATAATCACGGCTGATATGCTGCGCGACATGAAGACAGGCATCGCTGTGCTTTCTGAGGAACCCAAGAAAGTTTTCTCGGTTCACCCAGTTCATCCGGCAGGGCTGCATCGTCTCCACCGTCACTTCATAGGGCTTGCCCATGACAATTGCGTCTAGCCCGAGGATTTCTCCCGGCTTGGCGATCCGCAAGATCAGGATTTTTCCAATTCGAGAGCTGATCGACAGCTTCGCCTGTCCTTGGCAAAGCAGGAAGACTCCACGCGAGGCCTGTCCCTCGGCAAGAATCACCGCTCCTTTCGGGAAAACGCTGGCCTTCATAATCTGATCGAGAGCCTCCCGAGATTCGTGGGAGAGGGCGCGAAAGGGATTGCTGGAACGAACGCGACCAAGTAATCGTCTTGGCCCGCTTCAAATACGGCGTGGGCAGCGGTTTGTACACACTAGGCATATGTCGCGGGAGATTTTTCAGTCACGCGCCGTCGAGGGTGAACGCCTTGTTTCAGGACGCCCTTCGTCGATCCGCGCTGGCAGCCATCCGCCACTTGCCCTCTTTGATCCTGACCTCATCCCGCTTGAGCATCTCGTAGAGGGCGGTGTGAACGTCGGTGCTACTGGCTCCGCGTTTGAGGATTCGCAAGTAGACCTCGGAGAAGTGGCTGTCGGGACGCTCTCGGAGGTCTACTCGAACATGCTCCATCACTTCCTTCATATCCATCGAGCGGCTCTTCCGGTTGGAAAGCGCTCTCGGCGAGTTCATGGCCGTCCCTCATTTCTCGGAGAGGCCATGCGAGTTGGTCGAGCACCGGCCTCTGGAAATACCAACGCTTACGACTGAGATAGCCCCACACTTCAGGGAGGGTGGCGTAGTGGATGTTTGGGAGGACTGCGAAACCACTACGCCACTGAAAAATGAACGACAGTGAGGTTGCACGGTCGTCCGGTTTGGATCAAAGAAGTCAGTAATCTAAAACGAATGTTAATTCCGTGTCTGGTCAATATTGAACAGTTCTTGCATCGGGATTGAAGGCGAAGAGACCCCACTTGGTCGGTTTAGTGAAGCCACCCCGATCTGCGATAATCTCGTCGTTATGTCCGGACGCTATCGACTGTCCGGCGAAAGCAGATCATCGAGGAACACTTCGACACTGTTTCGGGCGAAGAAGACTGGACTCCCCGCTTCAATATCGCTCCAACACAGCCTGTCCCAGTCATCCGCCAGAATGCCAAGGAACCTGTCCGTGAATTGTCGCTGATGCGCTGGGGACTGATTCCATCGTGGGCAAAGGATGCCTCTGGTGCTGCGAAGATGATCAATGCACGGTCGGAAACAGCGGCGACATTGCCAGCGTTCCGCGATGCCATGAAATCCCGCAGGTGCCTGATTCCTGTGGACGGCTTTTACGAGTGGATGCGAACGGGAAAAACCAAACAGCCGTATTGTTTTGAAGTGAATGACGGTGCGCTATTTGCGTTCGCAGGAATCTGGGATCGGTGGAAAGACCCCAGCGGACAGTGGGTCAAGTCCTGCTCGATCTTGACCACGACCCCGAATGCAGTGACCTCACCTGTCCATGATCGAATGCCAGTGATCCTCGATCCAGACAGCTACGATTTGTGGCTCGATCCGGGCATGAGCAACGTGGGCGAGGTCTCGAATCTGCTGAGACCCTATGATGCGAGGCTGATGCGGAGCTATCCGGTGAGCGCCCGGATCAACCACTCTTGAACGACGACGAAGAGTGCTCGGCACCCGTGGAACTTGGGGGAGTTCAGAATCAGCTATTCTCATAGCACCATGATCAACTGATCAACGACGAACGCATGCAGCGAGAGTCCAGCTTGATCGCAACCATCAGAGGGGAACTTCTCGATTTTCGCGAATGCGTGCGCGGATGACAACGAACTGGTGTTGCTTCACCAAGACGCCTTCGCCGCCGATTACCAAGAGGACGAATACATGCTCCTCGGCATGAGCACGCTTCTCACGGCATGCAATCTCCCACAGCAGCGGGCAAGTAGCCGGTCCGTTTCGGCTGATCGCATGTCCAGCGTGGGGCTCAGCAATTGCTTGTTCGTTGGCAAGATCACGATCAGCGTGAACGGGATGACGCTGCCCAGAAGGGCTCCAGCAACCAGCCACCAGAATGTAGCCCCGGCGATCCGATAACGCCGATCACGGTGAAAGGTTCGTTGATCGGTCGTGAAAAGTTCCTGTCCTTTCGCCCTTATACAACAGCGCGATTCGGATCAGTCTGGCTGCCGAGAAAAGTGTTCATCGAAAGATAGCGCGCCGGAACCGGCGATCAGCAGGAATACGAGACCCAGCAACATGCAAAAGTCTGTGCGAGCTTCGTGCATCATGCCCCAGAACCCCGCTTTCGACAGCATTGGAATCTTTGTTGTAGCGATGGCAACAAGAATGTCGATGAGCAGCGGAATCGAAGCAAGACGTGTGAACAGACCCACGATTAACAATGCTCCGCAGATAATTTCCACGACTCCTACGAACGGCGCAAAGAAATGTGGAGCCGGGATGCCGATCTTGGTGAATCGTCCCACTCCCAGAGTGTCGGGAAAGAGGAACTTCTGAATTCCCTCGGACATGAATACCCAACCCACCATCAAGCGGATCAGAACGGTTGCCGATAGTGCCTTGCTTCCGAGGAATTGTCGAGCTTGCATTGCATCCCCCGTTCAGGTTCTACCTGTATTCAAACAACGTCATGAAACCGTAGTCCATATGGAGTTGTTGGTGGCAATGGAAGATCAGTCCCGGGTTGTCGGCCACGAAGTCAATCTCTGCCTCTTGATAGCCTCCGACCATAACCACATCTTTCATGACTCCGTTCGTAGGTTTTCCGCTCACACTCGCCAACTCAAAAGTGTGCCTGTGAAGGTGGATTGGGTGTACGTCGTCACTCGCGTTACGCATGTGAATACGGTATCGCTTGCCTTGCTGTAGATGGAATGTGGCAGGCGTCATTTCGCCCGTCATGGGATAGGAGACACCGTTGATCGTCCAACGGTTGAAACCCTCTTCGGCGGCGTTGTCTTTAGCAAAAGTCATCTCGAATGTCTCGTCCGGCGCAGCTGAAGCACCGGACTTGGAGAAGAGCATGTAATTCCAGCGATAGGGCGTAGGAGCGACCCACTCAGGTTTGCCCGAGCGCCCTGCGTATTCTACGACAATCCCCATCCCATGGGCCCGATCATCATTGTCGAGGTCGCCCATGATCCAAACTCCGGGATGGTTCATCTCGACGATTGCAGAGACGCGCTCCGCTGTCCCCAACCACAACACCGGAACCTGTGCAGGATTGGGCACCGGATTTCCATCCAGCGCGACGACGCGAAACGTGTGCCCCGGCAGGGCTAGACCGCGAATCTCGGTTGCGCTTCCGTTCAGCACATGAAAGAGCACCCGTTCTCCCTGTTTCACTCGGATTGGCTCTCCGTGTCCAAGCATGCGGCCATTGATCGTGAACGAGCGATAGCCAACCTCATATCCCTTGGGCATCCCTTTCGCAAGCGAGGTTTTCATTGCCGACTCCCCTGCCTCTTCGAGTGCTTCGACACGAAAGGCTGGGAAGAGAAAATCCATAGCCATATCCCCGCCCCGGCTGAAGGTTGGCTCAAACTCCTTGAGTACCAAGAATACTTCCCGGTCGTACCTGCCCGGCGGACTCTTGGGCTCGATGTACACAAGGCCAACCTGACCGCTGTACTGTCCCGCAGACAGATTCGCACCGGCGCGGTTGTGCGTGTGGTAGAAGCGAAATCCTGCTGGTTGTGGAACGAACTCAATCCGACGCTTCCCATGCGCCGGAATAAGCGGCGTGCCCTCCTCGGATGCTCCATCCACGTCTGTCGGTACTTTTTGGCCGTGCCAGTGCAGTTGCTCGGGCGAGTCCGTATCGTTGTAAACATCGACTGTGACGCGCTGTCCTTCCTCAAAGCGAAGTAGCGGGCCGGGGAACTGTCCGTTGTAGCTGGTCAACGAGATGATGCGGTTGGGTGCAATCTCGATGGGGGACGTTCTGATGTGCAGTGTGTAGTCTGGCTTACCGGGCTGCGGTGTAGTGGCAGCGTCAGACTGGCTCTGTGAGGCTGCCACGCGTTGACCGAAAGCTGCCTCCGGCAAAACCAACGAAGCCCCGACCGTCATCCCCGCTTTAATGAAATCACGCCGCGATCCTGCAAGCCTTGGCATGGATTGGTCCTCACCCCTGACAGATCATAAATGCTACACCGAAGGGTTTCTATCACTGCGTCTCAATTAGGCCAAAATCAGCGCCCTCATTTTTCGCGGCCTTTCGCCCCCTGTTTTGCCTCGCCGGGCGATGGTCAGCTAGCAAAGGTTCCGCACCAGTCGTGCGGCGTCCAACCCGTTCAGGCCCCGCGGATGCCCGTCAGATGCGGTGCTTTTCCGTGAGCACCGCGGGTCAACCATGTGGGGAACGAGAACAAACCTTGCTCCGCACCCGTGGAAATCGCCCGGATGCAGGATCGACTCTCTTCGTAGAATCCTGTGCGGCCATCAAGAGCCTAATCCGTGAACTTAAAAGAATCGACAATTTGATTTACTCTGTTTTGAGTTAGGGTATCGTTTTTCCTGAAAATTGCCCACCACGTAAATGAATTACCAGCGTGACTGCAATCATAAATAACTTCTCGATCTTGGACAGGCGGATTGCCTATAACGGGGTCGCTGATGAGCCGTTTACGCATTGCTATGCCGTTGATAACGGTCTGATCCAGAGTAGTTTCTTGCATGAGAACGAGTTGCACAGCAGGCCCGCCAACAGTCAAGGTAATCATGGTATCTTTACCGGCCACAACTGTCAGCATGCCGATTCTATCTGTTCTTTGATAAAACCGAACTTGTAAGCCCTCTGGGCATTGGAAGGTGAAATGATACTTATCGTTTCTATACAAAGTGTAATTGAGAGAGCCGCTGGGATTGCAAGGTATGGTGTCAGAGTGTGTTTGAACGGTTGGTGACGGAGCCTGCGTCGATGTCCCCGTGTTTTTGTTGGTTTGAGCCGGGCTGATAGTGGATTCAGCGGCTTGATTATCAGTTTTGGTGGTAGGTGTGGTTTGTGAAGCTTGAGAAGTGCTACATCCTCCGGTCAATGAAGCAATCAACGTGCTCGTCAACAGTAGTTTTTTCATGGCGACAATTATCAATAGGAATCTCCTTTTCGAGCCCACCTGCCTCGCTTGAATTGTACCCGCAGGGGAAACCGTGTGACCGCCCGGATCAACTGCCTCGCTGAGAAACTGGCTAATGCGACCTTGACTTGAATCCGCCGTAGGTCAGGCAGACGCCGAGGGCGAGCGAGATAGCCCCGTACACGTAGAAAAGCTCTTGGTAGTGAAGCTGCCTGAGAAACAAACCTGCTTCTAACTCTGGGGGCAGGAACAAGAAGAACAAGCTCTTGATCAGCGTCATCCAACTGACGAGGGTGACCACAACCGCGAGCACACCCCCTGACCAGATATTGTGCGCGAGAACCATCGCCAGCCCAGCGACCAACGTCATCGCACCAAGGACGAACATCATCGATGGATCGCGAAGAACTGCCGCCACCGACTCCAAAGTCGCTTGTTTGCGGGTCATCATTGAAAGCGCGATGAGAATGCAGTACAGCCCAATCAGCCTGCTCAGAAAGATCGTGCGCGACGACATGGTGCCCTCCAAGCGAATCAGGGATTTGACTGCCAAGCCATAGTGAGCGATGCAAGTTGTCCTGCTCGCATTGTGGCAGAACAGTCCAGCTACGCACTTGCTGGCTTGGCAAAGGGATGAGCCTTCTTGCTGACCTTCTTGAGCCAAGGTTGGTGCAGTCTCATTCGACCGTCATCATCCCACTTTACAAGTGCATCGTCTTCGTTGGTTTGCACAACGGTTCCGAATTCTCCAGTCGGCTTTCCAAAATTAGCCAAGCCCTCTACGCGATCACCGGGATTCAGTTCCGAATCGGGAGCAGAGGGCTGGACGAGCGATGGTCTCTTGGCTCGGTCCGAGTCACGGGTCGCTCCGGGGTGTGATAGGGGTGGTTGAGGGGACTTAGGAAGCGTCGGGATCGCATTATTAGTGAGGTGGGCCATAATTTGATTTGTTCTTTCCAAAGCGGCAAAGCAGTGTCTTTCGCGAACAACTGTTCATCACGTCGGATATAGCATGGGCTTCGAAAGCATGGTCTGGCTGGTCTAAACCGCTCAGTCCTGACGATTTCCTTGGGCAACTTCACAGATCGCAGAGCGCGAAAAATTGCGGCGAGCGACGGATTTCGGCGCAGAAGCTAGCTGACCCCGACTGTGCCTGTGCCCCAATGGACGGGCGTGCAACATTCCGAGTGCGCGGTGCTATACTGCAATTGAGGTGGTTACCACCTTCTCCTCTTTCAGGTTCCCTGAACTAAGTCAGCCCATCTGAAGTTTTCTTTCCTTAGGCTTTCAAAGAAAGCCGCGTACCCGATGCCTTCGAATGCGATCCTGCACGAAGCTCAGCAACTCCACAACGTCAGTGACCGTCTTGACGCGCTGGCAGAGCAACATCCGCTCGTCTCGGAAGTGCTCATCACCATTGCAGGAAGCGTTCGTAGCACGGCAACTGTGTTGGAGGTGCTGGTTGCGACGAAAATAGCGCCGCTCGCCGGATTAGACCCAGCAAGCCAGCAAGCGCCTGATTTTGCTGTCTGGCGGCTTTGTTTGTGCGATTCGGAGTCGGCGCTAGTCGTGGAGCACGACGTTGAGAAGCGAACTGTGGACTTGCAAGCCTTCGCTGTTGTAGGCAACGAATCCTAGTTTCCTGAACCTATTCATAAAGAAACTGACCCGCGAACGGGTCGTGCCCACCATCTCTGCCAGCGTCTCCTGATTGATCTTGGGGATCACAGCTTCGGGCTTTCCGTCCTTGCCGAACTGAGCCAGCAATAGCAACATCCGGGCAAGCCTCTTTTCACTGGAATTGAAAAGCTGGTCAACTAAGTCCTCTTCGTAACGGACGTTCCGTGTGAGCAAATATGCCACGAACATATCGGAAAACGCATGCTCCCGGTGAAGCACTTCCATCATGTACTTCTTATCGATTTGCATCACAGAGCAATCGGTCATTGCGGTTGCGGAGAACAAGCGGAAAGTCTGTCCTGTAAGGCAACCCTCTCCGAAGAAATCTCCTTCGTTCAGAATGCCTATCGTGGCTTCCTTCCCGCTCTGCGACACAACGGTGAGTCTAACCTTGCCGGTCTGAATATAAAAAACAGCGTCGGGCGGATCGCCCTGGACAAAGATCGCCTGCTTCTTGGAAAAAGCTGTGATCGTCCTGCCGCCATTGATGGTCGAAAGGAATGTCTTCGTATCGAATTTGCTGAGCTTCTTGGCCTTCACCGCGGGTGCCACGACTGGCCCCCTTTCAAAGAATCCGAATGCCGCAGAACGTTTAATTTTGGTATGAAGAAAGATCAATGAATGCGGAAGAAGGCGAGAACAACGTCAACTTTGCGGGCAACGCTGCTCCGCACGGCTTGTGGGGCAAGCGATTGGCTGATTTTCTTCGGGAAGGCTTGCGCAAACAGGGATTTGAAACGAATGAGCCCATCGCGGAGGATTGGGGCTGGGTCGTTCCTGTGGTTAACGAGTCATTTCGTCTATGGATCGGCTGCGGTTACTACCAAGCATACGAGGACGGATTTCTTTGCTTCATCGAACCGCACAAACCTTTTGTCTGGAGATTCTTCAAGAGGGTTGATGCACGGGAGCGTATTGACGCGCTCCGAAAGGCGATGGATCAGGTCCTCACAGAAGCCGAGGGTATCCGATCCAAACGCTGGTGGACGCACGAGGCTTTCAACAGCCAGTACATGCAGAAGCGCGGCTAGCTGTTGCAAAACGTTTACGCTCAAAACCCCTCCCTTGGGCGGGCGGGGTTCAATGACGGGTGCTAGGAACAAGATGAATAGCCGGGAACAAGTCGCCAGCCGCCTTTTGGACAGCATCAGCGAATCCCTCAACCTCGGACCCGACACGCTGGCACGGGTGGGCTTTCATGCTGTCGCTGAACTTGCTGAACTTCCGTTCGCTCAGTTCCTCCTCATGATTGTTGTGCGCCCATTTCTTGTAGGTTTCGTACAGGTCGTGAGCGCCGCATTTGTGCTCCCCGGCGATCTCCAAGTAGTCGCTCTGGATGAACCGCAGCATCACGTCCTCTTCCGCCCGGTAGCCCGTGGTGGCGTCCACCACAGCTTGCGGCTCCATCAGTCCGTGCTCCCTCCATTGCTTCAACCCTTCCACCGCCCACCGCAGGATGCCCGGAGCGTCCGCGAATAGAATGTCTTGCAGGGTGGTGTCCTGCTCGAAGTGGACGTTGAACGGCACCAGGCGTATGCGCCTCCATATGCCTTCGTCCGTGCCCACGATTTCCGGCTTGTGCTGTGTGCTGAGCCACAATTTCAACTGTGGCTTGAACTCGAACGGCTCCTTGAACTTGAGGCAGGCGCTTATGGTGTCCCCGCCCGTTAGTTGCTTGATCAGCGATTCCGCCAACTTCTGCCCCTGTTCCCCTTCGGTTGCGCTTACGAACCTTGCGCCCCTCAGCTTGGCGATGTCCGAATTCGGCCCAGACTGCACGCCCCATTTCTTGGCGACGAAAGTGTGGAAGTCCGACGCCTTGCTGTAGGTGCCGAACACATGGCGCAGCACCTCGATGAATGTGCTTTTGCCGTTGCTGCCGTTGCCCCAGAGGATGAACAGGCATTGCTCTACGGTCAAGCCCGTCATGCTGTACCCCACGGCACGCTGGAGGAATTCAGCCATCTCCCGGCTGCCGTCCATAATCTCCATCATGAACCGTTCCCACCGGGGGCAGAGTGCGGCGAATACAAGTTTAGATGCGGAGGACTGTAGCGGTATGGCCTAAACGTGACGCCATCCAGCCCAGTGGTGCCATTCCTTCGGAGCCGTTGATGCTCAACTCTGTGCTTGAGCAGCACTTGGGGGAGGGCTGATCGACTGAGCGCCTTGTGACTCACACCGAGTCCGGGGCGTTTTGTTTTGTGCCAAGTCTCCCAGTGGGGGGCAATTACGTCTGTGCCCCGCACCTCGGGGCCATTCCCCACTCTGCCCGTGCGATGCACACTGAGAACGAAACGCTTCGCTCCAATCAGCACAATGGGGCCGGGTGAGAATCATGTGGATGAGATCATGTGCCATCTGCAAGGCTTTGCTGAGGAAGGCCCAATCGTCGGATTCGGTTCGTTGCCAATGCGGATGGGAGTGGCAAGGTGACGCAGAGGATCGCGGGAAGCTGATTGAGTTCCCCACGCCGACAAAGAAGTCTGCCTAACAATAACTGCCCCTGCCTTTAACAGAAGCTCCTCTTCTCCCCCAAGTGACGATGCGCAGGCGTGCCATGTTCGTGAGTCTAGCGGATTCCAGCGAACTTTATCGCCATGCCAATGAGACGATATTCCCCTTCCTGACAGTTGGCGGCGAAGGCATCTTGGTGCGTGGTAACAACCGGGGTGTCAGGTGCGCGGCTCGCCGTCGCAAAGTCTGGGAGCGTCTTTTCGACAAGCAGCGATGAGGCTGGCTTCCTTTCCTCGCAAGGTTGGTCGGGATTCCCGCTCGGAATTCTGTTCAACCGTTCAAGCAAGGTAGCCCCCTCAATGACGATAAGGTCACCACTCGGGGTGACGCCAGTCACGAGTTTTTGTGGGCTTTTGCCCTATTCTTAATCACTGGTAGCGTTTTCCCCCGACGACTTGAACCTCAGCAAGCACTGTTAGCGGACCCGACTGAGGAAGCAAACGCAAGAACTCGAATCTCACTAGACGAGGCAGTCCATTAAGGGCCTCGGCTGGATGCCATGCGGTCAGAGGAGCGTTTTGCAATGCGTGACGTTCGATTCTGCTATCACGGAGATGCCAAATGAGAGTCATGCCATTTGTGCTGTTCTTACTACTGGCATCCTGCGCGGTAGCCAGAGAAAAGCCACCGTATGAGGTGGGCATATTCATGTCCAGCCAACAGGTCAGCGACGGCACCTATTCAACCGCGAGCTGCGGTTCCTTCGGCTGCAACGGCTCGGCCTACAACGCCGCCCACAACGTCCACCTTGTCAGCACGCCCGATGGCATCTTTTCAATCGAGGCTCCTGTATCGGTAGCGGGGACCTTCCTGCTCGGAATGGCGACTAATGGGAATTCCCCAACCGTGCACAAAGCATGGTTCATGGACGACCTGCACGAAGGCGACAAGGTGCTTTTTAGCGCGGCTTGCAATAAGCACAACCGCTGCACCATCAGATTGCCGAATCCCGACAAGCCAAACAAAGAGATTCTAACGTTGGGATTCTTCTTCCCAGCCATCGCCAAGACCAACACTACGGTTCTGTGCGGTACAGGAAAACTTACCGCCGATGTAGAAGCGCAAGTATGCGCTCAGGAGAATCCACCACCGCCACCCGCTGCACCAAGTCCTGTTTCGCCCGGAGAGCAGCAGACCCCCTCAGCGGCAGGGTCAGGGGAACCGCTTAATTCATACGAGAGCACGGGCGCAGCAGCTAAGCAGAAGGCTCCTGAGACATCCGCTACTCCAGATTCTCCACCAACATTCAGCCCCGAGACTCCGAGTCCAGACCAATCTGATACCGAGCAGAAGGTCACCAATGAGATGAACGCCCCGTTCCATCCGACTTCGACGCCCATTTCGGCGGAATCCACCTCCGCTGACGCAAATTCAACCCCTCCGATTACTCCACCTCAGCCGACGATGAAGGAACCAGAGACTCGCGGGGGGCTAGTTGAGCGACGGCGACAGCGGGTGATAGATAAAGCCGCGGAAAAGAAAGTTGCGGCACCGACAGAGGCGTCGATGGTAAGTAGGTACTGGGGAATACCGGAGAAGCCTATAACGACTGCTCCGTGGCCAGAACCGGAGAAGCCATTTACACCTGTCGAACCGATCAAGCAGTACTGGGATGGAAAAAGGTTTGTCCCGGAGTTCTTTTCCGGAACCTACGGAAAAAGGCACGCATTTGCCATCAACGGTCCGGCGATGGCGTGGAGAGGGACTCCTTTCAAGCTGCATTCCTCATTCTGCCAAAGTGGGTTCTGCTTTACGCTTTTCGATTCCATCCCTAGCTATTGGTTTTACAACGAACTGACCTACGCCTATATCGATGAGACTTGCATCGCGGATTTTGATTCCGGCGACTTCACTTGCACATACTTCCTTTACAATGCTGATTATCCAGCGCAGAGAGTGATGATCTTTGTGGTGGACGCATAAGATTCATTTGTCCCCGCCCGCCTTCGGCGGCGCGAACTCGATCCGATCCACCGGAACAAAAGTGCCCGGCGTCAGACCGATTATCGTGCTACCCCCTGATAGGTCAGTGGTCTGATCTTTGTCTTTGAGCGTTTTAGGTTGACCCGACGCAACGTATTTCCAGACTTTTCCTGTCTGAGTATCCAGCAGGAAAACTGTGTGCTGAACGGTTCCTCCAGTCAGCGAATCCACCTGCGCGGGAACCAACTGATAGCGAGAATTTGCCGCAGCAGCAGGAGGTGCAGGCTTCGGCGAAGGGTTTTGTGCAGCGGCAACCAGTGTCAGGCAAAGCAGCACGCAGAGAGCCAACAGAAACGATCTCGCTTTTATCATGCGCTTCCTCCTCAAGTATTGCGGTCAGACTATCACTGTCCTCCAAACCCCGCACCCACTGCCGCAAGTCACTCCACTCCTATACAATTAGTCCGCAACAAAATGCCTGAGGGGGCAACTATGTCAAATTTGGAGAATGCACTACGGGAGCTTCGCGAGAAGCGCAGCCGAGCACAGGTTGATATTGATAAGTTAGACCAGATAATTTCCGGGATAGAGTCGTTGAACGGTGCGGGAGCAGCATCCAGCAAGTCAAGCCAACGGAAACGCACTGTGTCAGCGGCTTCACGCCGCAAAATGGCGCTGGCACAGAAAGCAAGATGGGCGAGTATTCGCAAGACGCAGCCGGTAGCGGCGGCAATGGCGAAAACGGGTTCGGCTCTTGCCAAACGCAAGATTTCAGCAGCAGGCAGGAGGAGAATCGCGGCGGCACAAAGGGCACGGTGGGCGAAGGTACGGGCGCAGCAGAAGAAGGCGGCGTAGGCGGAAATCTCTCTATCTTTAATAAATGGGAGGCTTCGGGACGCTTCCCCAGTTTCCCGAACCCTCCCCGTTCCTAAGCTTGCCTGACTCTTTGTTTGAGACCGGCGAGCAAACCCGCTTAATGAGTGTGATCATGCTCCCGATCAGGGGGAACGTCCATGGAGCCAGACTGAAGCCGTGTGAAGTGATCTGAAGAATCGTCAAAATCCCAAGCCCGTCAGGCCGGAGCAGCGGGAGGATGTGATCGTGCGCATGGTGGCGGGACTTTTGGCAGCGTATCGGTATTTCAAAGCACAGCGGGAAGCGAGGCGATGGAATGTCGAATGATGAAGCTTTTGCTTGGATTCAGGAATTCCCCGGAGCCGTGACCGTCTGCGATAGTGATGGGATAATTTTGGCCATGAACGACAAGTCCATTCGGACTTTTCAGGATAGCGGCGGCTCCGCGCTGATCGGTTCCAATCTGTTCGATTGCCATCCCGAACCCTCGCGCACAAGGGTGAAGGAGTTGCTGAGCGCTGGGCGCAGCAACGTTTACACCATCGAAAAGAAGGGAATCAGGAAGCTGATCTATCAGTCTCCTTGGTATGTGAAAGGCTCGTATCGCGGGTTTGTGGAACTGTCGCTGGAAATTCCGGCTGAGCTTCCCCATTTTGTGCGCGGCGAGTGATGAGCGGAGCACGGCAGCGGAGTACTGGCTGCGCAAATTGACTTCTTGACCAAGGAAAAGGGCGTGTATGTGCTTTATCGAGAAGAGCATCCCTACTACATCGGGAAAAGCGGAAACTCATTGTTTGCACGCCTGAGAGGGCATGCGGTAAATCCCAGAAGGCGCTATTACAATTTCTGGAATTATTTCTCCGCATTCGCCGTGCCTGACAAGAAAGGCAGGGACGAACTGGAAGGAATTTTGATTGCAGCGATGCCGACTGCGAACGGGGCGAAGCCAAGATTCGGGGCCAAAGAAAGGCTCCCAAAGCAAGTTAGCAATCTGATGAAAAAGCTGAGGCAGGCAAGAATCGAAACTGCCCTGAGGTGAGTAGCGGCCACTCGGCCCTAAATGCAAAGGAAGAACAAGATTAATCTTGAGAAGGCGAGGGCATCCCTCTTTACCGCATGCCCGCACTGTCAGTACGCCATCCCGCCGAACGAAACGCAGCGGGTGAGTTTTACGGAGATGAAGTGTCCGAGTGCGGACGGGCATTTGACCCGCAACAGAAATAGAGCGCGGCGCGTATGGCCAGTCGTTGAAGTCTGCTTTCCAATCCCCGGAACCGCCAATGAGCGTGGAAGATGCGACGGCGGCGCATCAAAAGGCGGCGGAAGAAGCTCTCCAAGCCACAGTTCGTTTGAGAAAGGCGCAACAGGCGGCGGACGATGCGGCGGAGAAGGCATGGCTCGAAAAGGCTCTGACCCGCCCTCCGCCACGCAACCGCGTGAAGCCACTTATTCTTTGATTCCCCTGAGTCCCAATGCCTTGAGGGATTTTGGCTGCCCCCGTTGGGGAAGGTTGCTGATGCGTTCGCCAGCGGTCAGGTCGTCCGCCAGTGAAATACCGGGACGATCCAGCTTACCCTTGCTGTAGAGGAACTCCAGCACCTCTTCGTCGTTTTCGGCGGTCAGCCTGAGGCTGAGTTCCGCATCGGTCTGGATGACGCCTGTCTTGCGTAGGTCGTCTTGCACACGGGCACGCCGGAGGTTGTTGTCAGCTTTCTCGGGAGAAACGTCGGGGTTTGCGAATCCTATGATCTTCGCCAAGGATCAGTATACGATCCCCTCCCCAAGTCTACCTACCTCCCAGCCCATAAGTGAGGGGAGTAGGTAATCCCCCGAGGTTACTGATGAGCTTGGCCATTTTCGCTGATAGGACCCCTTAAATTCGAGTACACGGAAGCTATGTAGGAAGTTCCTGAACTGGAGTGCCGCTGGTTCGGACGGCGGATTGCTGGTTCGAGCGGCGCTGGGACAGCCACGAGGGGGTGGTCACAAAGGCTGCCATGACCTCTGATACGCATGATACGCAGGAGCCCCGACCTGAGCCCCCTCCCCGGCAGCCAAATCCCCGCAGGAGGGGCTCCCCGATGGGTCACGCAGAGTTGACCGCGCACATCACGCTTCTACGGTTGCTATTCTTCGGGTTTCCTCATCTGCCTGAGGTACCAGTATTCTTGGGCGTCAACTTGAGTCTTTTCCTCCACGAATCTAACGAACCCAGCTTTGCGGTCGCCAGTGTCCATAAACTCAATGCCAATCCCGAAACCCGGTCTGTCAACAAGAACACGGCGATTCACCACATCACCGACGACAGCTACGCGCTCGTCTTCGACCGAGGCGATCTCAACCGCCACCCCAATCTCGACTGGGGTTGTCGTCTCTACGCCGCATCCGCCCAGACCGACACTGGAGAGGTTCCCCCAAAAAAACAGATCGGCGTCTTTCGCACGCAGCGAGACCGCGACAAAGCACCTGAGCCGAGGGTAACGACGGTTCGGAGTTTGCCCCTCCGGCGTAGACATGGATGATGGATGGGCTTGCGCTGGATACTATAACCCACATTTCCAATCGTAGGTGAAACGGGCAGGTCATTTTCTGCGGCTCCAGTAGGAGCAGCGGTCCCGAGTACCACGCTGCCGCAGACGAGCCAGAGTGCGAAACTACGTCGCGAGAAATTGAAACAGAGGAACAAAGGGATTGATTATGAGTAAGTTTGTTTCCAATCTGGCGACGTTGCAGGCCTCCCCGGCAGCCAAATCCCCGCAGGAGGGGGCTTCCCGATGGGTCACACACCCAGAGCCGTCCTCGCCAAAAATCACATCTACCGCTGCTCTCGATGGAACACGTAAAAGAACACCGTTACGGTAAGGCAGCCAAATGCGTAGATGAACGACGAGAACACCGAGACCGCGGGAATCAAGCCCCGCAGCAGATTGAGCAAGTTGAACACGAAATTCCACACCAGAAGAGCCGTCATCACTATCGTCCCGACCAAAGCCAGCAACGCCGCATTTTTGAGTGTCATGGTCGGAGTATGAACGCTGCTCGGTGGAGGGCGCAACTCCTGCCATGAGCGGCACCTTGAGGTTGCCTCCTAACCCACGGCTCGGGTGGGTGGCGGCGTTTTGAGGGCGTTGCTCTTCCGAATTCGTTCGCTATGATGGTTCTCGATGACACGGCATGACAAAAATCCCGGTGCCATGGTTCGGGCGTTTTGCAAGAAGCACGGCATCTGCGCTAGCTGCCGACAACGCTGGACGGAGCGTGACACAACTCGCTGCAAGAGATGCAATCAGGCGCACGCAAAGTACCAGAAGGTGCGAGAGCGTCGAAACTACGAGCGGGATGTCAAGGCGGCAATGTGTGTGCGATGCCACAAGCGACGAGCGAAACCCACCAACAAGCGTTGCCAAAAGTGTCAGGATTACCATTATGGCCTGAAGAAGCGGAGCAAGAAATCGGCCAACTGACGGCACTCTCGGTGCGCACCCGCCCTGATCAAATTGCCAGCCGAGCGCAGACTCCCTCAATTTCCCGAACTGAAATTTAGAATATCTGCATGAAACGAATCTGCGTTTTTTGCGGTTCCAGTGCGGGCAACCGCCCGGAGTATGTCGTTGCCGCCGAGGAATTGGG